>Ga0326597_10000296_pt1 | contig 93921 bp, 174 predicted proteins | sample RVTome_12_FD_203789 | JGI IMG/M metagenome (GOLD analysis project Ga0326597, IMG submission 203789) | Soil microbial communities from uranium-contaminated site in the Upper Colorado River Basin, Wyoming, United States - RVT100D185 | ecosystem: Environmental > Terrestrial > Soil > Contaminated...
TTCTCCTTTGTACCACGCCAAAGAAGTGAAATTTCGAGCTTCCAATTTTGACGTTCCAAACTCTAGGTAGAATCCATATGGAACTTCGTTCATTAAGGTTACAGTTAGGGGATCGGGCTGATTCCACTTCGATTGCGCTTTTCCTTTTTGAATCTCTGCTGGATCGATATGGTAATCCCGTCCTCTCGCTTTAATAGCCAATGAAGTATCGAAAATTTGCCTAGAATAATCTTGCTGAAATGTATCCAAATAGCCTGTCCATCCCCCACGAAGCTGTCCGGTATCTATGGGCGTGACTCGAATAAGATATTTATGCACCTCGAAGACAAGCCTTTGAAAGATCTTCTCTAGCTCAACACGAAAGTCTTCTCCTAGATTAAGAGTGTCAATAATAGGCTGAGGGTCATCAATATCGATTTTGAGAACAAACCCCCCTGGCTTCAGGATTTCCCTAGCCGTTCGATGTGTAATATTTCCGATCTTCACGCCCATTACGTCTTAACCTTCCTCATAACATATAAGAAGAAATAATCCTTACCCACTACATGCTGTGGCTTCTTCTTTCCTACAACTTGATATTCAGATTCTCGCCATATCATCCTATCACCAATGCCACGCCCTTTGTCTGTGATCTCCTGTAATCTTTCATCAAGCTGCACATTTAGATCACCAATTTGGTAGAGACCTCCAGAGTACAGAATATCGTCTTGTGTAAGAGATTCAATAATAGCGCGACTCGGAGTCGTTGAGAATGTATATGATGGAGAGATGCCTTTAACCGGATCTCCTGGGCTAGCGCCTGTAATTCTTTTTATTAGTATAGGTTCCCCAATATCCTCACGAACCCTTCTTAACATATTACGGATATGAGCCTTAGATGAATCTCGGCCAGTGGACATCAAATTTCATCCTCTTTTGACTTTAAAGTATTAGCTTCTCCTGTCCCATCACACATGGGGCATTCGTCTTTCGACTGTTCCATATTGTCTGGGTTAAAATTAAGCAAAGCACGGCCTGTCTCAGTCTTATTCCAATCCCCATTAATACGAAATCGAAATCCTAAACCTAAAACAATAAGCTCAAATTCATATCCAGGGATTATAATATCGTGCATAAGATGAACCAATACTGGATGAAAATCGATCCAATTCCATCTTCCCCAAAGCTGCCTCCACTCGAAAATAGTATGGAATAGCCAATTCTCCCCTTCTATTTCTAGAAGATCATATGCCTCAGGATGTTTCCACGTCTTGATTTTCATTAGAAAAATCTGTTGGTCTTGTTGTAGTATCTTAGGAAATTGAGATCTGATAGAAGTTGAGCTTCATTTTGTTTAATGATCATGTCAAAATGACTAGGCACTTGGTCTGTACTCACAGATCGTCCAGCCACTCCTAGCGCAAAGAAATCTCTCGTTTCTATCATTAAATTCTTCAAAATGTTCGTATATAATCTTTTGCAGATGGCAGCTTGGTAATCAATATGAATATTGTTTGCATCAATAGGTCTGCCAATAAGTACAGATACCTCCTTAACAGACGTAGCCAAAAGCCTTTCTAATAAAGTGTTATTAAGCGGTTGATAAAAATAATCGATTCGTATAATATCAGTAGTAGGTGCAGTCAGAGTAATTTGCCCAGCCGCAAAATCTATAGTATAATCTGCTGTTGTGAATAGCAAAGTTTCTACTCCAGTGGTAGTGTTTATCTTTCTCACTCTAGGTCTGGGAGTAGCTAACCAATTCTTCCATCGTGCCACATAAGTTTGACTACCTGCTATTTCTGGCTCCAAATCTTCATCTATAATCTCTACATGCAAGCTAGATAATAAAGCCAAACATTCTGGTGTTAAAGCTGAGACTGTAGCTGGAGATAAGAATGTTATGTCTGACATTTAGTTTTTTCTCTATCTGCATGACAAGTATTACACAATGTTGTCATCCAATATTTTCCGCGTGTCTTAACAAATTCGGTAGAACCGCACTCTTCACAAATTTTGGCAGACATACTCTCCGCTAGAGAAATCATCGCGTTCTGGTGTTCGTTTGAAGATTCGACATAAAATCTCAAGGTTCCATATTTTTCTTTCACCTGCGATGCCACGACCTGCGGCTGACCATTTTTATCTGTATCCCATTGAAGCTGTGAGCATAGGGCGTTGATTAACCAGTACCACCCATCTCCGCAATCAAATCCCCAACACATGGCTGTCTCATGAAGATCTCCATAGCGATTGACAAATATCTTTGGGAAGTCTTTTACTAGTTTTTTGTCCAATTTAGGTTTCATTTTTAATCTCCCATTACATCATGAGTACAATCACTATTGACGACTAAATCATGTGTCTCATCTATAAATCCTACACGGTGAAATCTAATCTTGTAGCTTCCAGAGTTCAAGAATACTGTATAGGCTCCATTTGTATCAGTTACATCATGAGCTATAGCATTTACTAAATCGCTACTAGTAAACACATACACATCTACGCCAGAAATGGGCTGTAGCGTACCGGAATCTTTAACTGTTCCATCAACTTGACAACTTCCCTGCCCTTGCTCTACAATATCAGGCGGTTGTTCAACTTTAAATGTCTCAGAGGATTCTATATCAATTCCATCGATAGTCAATGTGTATTCAATTAAATAATCACCAAAGAAGGGGCTTGCTGAAATATTAAAATCAAATCGCCACAGGTTATCATCAAGCTGAGTCATACTTGTTGAGGCAACGTCTTCTATTAAACTGGAGTCAAAGTGTAATACTCTAATTTGAGGTGTAGAATAATCCCCTGGGAAAATTGGGACATTTCCCACATGTCTTAATACTTGCAGATAGCTAGTTTTTGTCTCACCCGCTTGGTAAATTGACATTTTTACCTCATCAAGACATCAATGCAAGCATTTTGTCACTCGTATTAATGATAGTATTCCCATTGCCACTATTATATAAATCAGTCTTTTCTTGAGAACTTAAAACCTTCTTCCAAAAAAATACCTCATCTAATCTACCACGTGTATTATTTGCTATTACTGTATCGCCGGACGCCATTACACAGCCTATGGTTAGTCGTTGATTGGTAGCTACTCCCACCCCTGTCGTAGCCACACTATCTACTGTTCCATTGTTAACTTGAATGTTTACAGTATTTGCTGCTGCATCATGCCACCCCACTATAAAATACCAAGTATTTGCCGACAAAGTCACAGAACTGATTGCACTACCTCTGCCTCCTGACCCACCATCGCCTATCTGAAAAAATGGTTTATTGTCATTCCCAATTCGTAATCTATACTCAATTTTGGCAGTATCAGATTTGGCTATAATTGTATGATCATTATTTATAGTATCTATAAATATCCATCCCGCCACTGTATAATCAATATCACCAGTTTGTATATCTGAATCTGATGGTATTGATAAAAATATCCTATCAGTCGAAGCAGACCCCGTGAATCTTGGAGCAGTATGAACCCTACCAGTTTCTAATAAAATTGTTCCTTCACCTGACCCAATCTCCCCTAAACTATGTCCGCCATCAATTCCCGCTGCAAAATCTACAGTATTATTATCCGTTAAATGGTTACTGCCGTGGGAATCATATCGCTTTCTAAAAGTCTCGTTTAGATTCCAGTATGACTCTAAGCTATTAAACAATGTTCCGTAAAGTTCTTTATAATGAAGCCCTTTTCCGTTATTGTATAGTTGTGATATTTCAGTTGCCGTTAATACTCGTTTCCATACTCCAACTAATTGTATTCTAGCATCTGCATCACCACTAAACGGGGTATGCGCGGGTAAACTCCCAATAGAAAAGGCAGCAGTACCATTAAAAATATCTGCTGAAAAAGCGGTGGTATCAAATGCTCCATTATTAACAGAAATTTTTATGTTTGTTCCATCATATTGACAAGTTATAAAATACCATGTATTAATTGATGGTGCTCCAAATGTATTCGCTCTTACAAATGCTATCGCACTACCGTCATTGGAAACGTCAAATCTGAATCTTTGTGTTGCTCCCGCGTTAAAGAATAGTCGATATTCAACATTATTTGTGTTAGAGTTATACTTGCCGAATATTGTATGATCTTGCGTTGTATTATTTAGATAAACGGCAGCGGTAAATGTACATCGTACTCCACTTCCCATAGAGAGAGAAGCATTGTCTGCAATACTAAGATACTCATTATTCGCTGATACAAACAAAGCGGCGGGGCCTTTCCCAGGATTTAATGTCTCTTTCCAAAAACCACCTTTGGTTGCGTATGGGGTTTCATCCAATTTCCAATGGGCTATGAGATTCGTCAATAAAGTTCCATTGGTATCTTTTTGAAATTTCAACCCCATTAGCCTGTCCAATCATGGTTTCTATATATCTCAGGCCCCACATTAACACAACGAGAATATGTTATACCATTCTCAATTACTTGACCACATACTGTATATCCCGCACCATTAGTTCCTAGATATGTATTTACAGAAAGTGCAACTGGAATACTACTATCTAGCATGATTCCCACATCTTGCCAACTCTCGGCTTGATCTTGAGGCTTCTTTGTCAAGTCAATAGCTACAGAATTACCGTCTGCTGGAATAGAATTTGTAACTCGAATACCTTGCCAATATCTTCCTCTAGCAAAACCATCTACCAACTCATTATAATAATCAGATTGAATAGTCTCTAATTGAGTTACTAAATCATCAAATACTGCATCAACCGTTGCTTTTAAACTAGCGGACAATGCCATAATTAATAGCCTTTGACATATGCTAAAACTTCCCAACGAGTATCAGCTAAAATATACTTGGCCAAAATAAAATCAGCCTTATCTTGAACAGTAGCGGTAATTTGTGTAATATCACTACCAAATTTGAATCCACCGGATCCCGTATCTAATGTTAAAGTACGGTTGGCACCAGAGGCTTTTATTCGCCAACTCGCTACCTGACCATCCTTGGGGTTTGTGGGGGCACTTAATGTCCTATCTCCTGCTACAGTAACTCTAAAATCATTTCCTAAAGAAGCATCTGTGGCTATATTCGCCCCATCAGTCAAAGCCGTTACAGTTGGTGCTAGTGCTTTTAATACTGTAATCGCGCCCGTAGTACCATCTTGACTAATTTGAGCGTCGCCGATTGTATCGGCATCAGTAAACCTTGCAATTCTGTTAGCCGTTCCAGAACCGTCTATACCGGCACCACCAGAACCAGGCATAGCTACCCAAGTTCTCTTATCTGTAATCGTGGTGATAGCCCCACTGGCAGTAACTACAGTGGCTACTGCAAGTTTACCTGCCGTAAATCCCGTTGTATTAGAGGTTGCCACGCCCACCGAATCAATCTCTACAAAATTCGTTGTGTCATCGGTCAATAGTATAGACTGTTCGGATTTATCGGTGATGGTGTTGTCATTTCTAATCCGCCCAGCGCGAATAGTCAGATTGAGACCAGTACCCGCCTCTGGAGAAAAGTCGAAAAGGTCTTCTATACGAAGGTCTTCGTCTTTAATTTGGGTACTTCTCAATTCAGTTCTAGCCATTAATAAGATCCTTGTGACCTCTAAATAGTTCTATCTTATTCCTAGACCAAGTAACCATATGCTGCAGGGCTGACAAAGCCCCTCTGATTCTCAATAAATTTTCTATGTCGGAAGATTGCTCAGACTGTAGAATTTCTATCTTTTCTTTTCGATCCTTTATTGACCGAATTAATTTGCTTTCGTCTTGCTTAAATGTTTCAAATGTCTTAGTAGTTTCATCTAAAATCTGTTGAGAAATAGGAGTAATCTCTACCCTTGGGGGTAAAGCATCCACCTGTAAAGTTGAATCTTCTACCAATTTTTTCTTCGTCATTTTTCACCTCTGGGCTTAAGGGGATGGGGAGAATTTGTCCCCATCCCCATAGCTCATAGTTATCAATATTCAATCACAAATTATTTCCTATAATCTGCTAAGATTACGTCAGTGCTAACTGGAGCATTTGCAAACGTAATGGTACTGCCTGACAGTGTAAAGTCATTGCCAGCACCTTCTCGTAGCCTCTGACCATTGAGGTACAAGTGCAAACTCGTTGAAGGACTTGGAGCATTAGCAAGCGTATATGTAGTGTCTACGCCATCAAGATCACCTGTCGGTGTTTCATTATCTACGAAGTTTGAGTTAGTCAAACCTGTAGCATCGGCATCAATCAATAACCAAGCTCGCTTATCATTGATTGATGTGATAGCACCAGTGGCCGTAACAACAGTAGCCAGTGGTATACGACCTGTCGTAAAACCGACAGCATTTGCTGTTACAGAGCCCGCCGAATCGACTTCGATAAAGTTAGTTGCATCATCGGCAACAGCAAGCTCATCTGTTGCTGACACAGAGACCACCGTATTGTCATCTCGAATAGTACCTGCCGCAACGTCAACTGCCAAAGCACCTGTGCCTGCCGTCACTCGTAGATCAGAGAGATTATCTACGTCAACAGAACCCAATGCTAATTCATTGTTCGTAATACCTGCTGCTTTGACCCTAACTGTATCAGCATTGATCTCAATAGTAGATCCATCGACGTTGACCGACAAGACCCCTGCCGCTGCGCCTAACCCATTACCTGCTACTGCTGAAATCAAGTCCGCAACGGTCTCTCGTTTTGAAGAACTGTCCGTTGCATCTAGGATAGTAACCGAATCTGCTGCCACATCTATAGTAACATCAGTTAGCTCACTAAAAGCTAAAGCTAGCGGTGATCCAGCACCTCCAGAAATACCAACACCAGCTACTGAAGCATTAAGATCATCTTCAGTAATTGTTTCATCTAAAATCTGTGCACCACGAAGCTGTGTTAATGCCATACTATTGTTATACCTCCTCTAATAGCAACCTAGGTTATATATTCAGGAGCATTACTCAATACTTAACAAAACATTTGCATTTACATACCCTGCTCCATGACATTTGGTGCAGTCAGTATATCCATGTCTCAAATTAGCTCTACATAAACAAACTTCTAGGATTCCTTCTGATTTTAATTCCGCAAAACATTTATTAAGACCATTGTAAAAACTATCCATTACTACCTTCTTGAAATATTTATAGCCCGCTGAATCTGCGCCTAGCTTGTATTCTCCCAAATCTAGAACAGACTTCATAATATCTAAGTGGGTTAAAAAAATCTTCTCTGCAATGTTTTTCATAATAGGTCTCATCAAGCCAGTTGATATAAAACGGTCAATTTGTCCGTATAACTACCCTCTACACCTGGAGCTACCGTCATGCTAAAGGTTGTACTGTCCACTTCCACGTAATCTTCTCCAACTCCTGGGGTAAGTAGCATACCATTTAGAAACACCATTAGTGTGTTGGGAATATAAGATCGAGATGTTGTGAAAGTAGTGTTTACTCCATCTACTACTCCTAATGGTATCTCACGCTTCAATATCAATCCACCTTGTGCAATCGCCATATTTCAATGCCCTCTTGGTGACAATTAATTAAACGCCAATCACCTTATATCTGTTCAAGATACTTTTTGCTCTTTCATCCAAAAGCTTGATGATGCCCTCGTATGGCATCTCCCCAAAATTTCGATTTACGCTTTCAATAGATATTGATTTAGACCCTGCTCCAACGGTTATAGCCTTATCTGTCAACACATATCTAGCAGCCCACATTGCTGTAGCATCTGTTATTTCTGCTGGTAGATTACCAAGAGTGGATCCAGTCAGAGGGTCAGCCTGAGTGGGATCTGAATACCCGTAAACATAACTAACTTGAAGATTCTGATATCCTCTCAAGAAAGTGTAATTCCAAAAAGGTACCGCTTGATTTTCAAGGAACAAAATCCTTGGAGGAATTGTTAACCTTCCCATTGAAGCGTCTATAAATAGATCGCTACGACCATACTGCTCTTGAGTGTCTGAGAATGAAGCTGTTTGGTCTGCCGAATCTGGGTCTTCACTCTGGAATCCCAGACCAGTTGAAAATACATAAGGGGGGGCAACTGTTTCGTCTTTTGGCTCAACCCCTCCCCTACGAGCTACTTGAATGCCTAGTTGATTCTTCGTAGAAACGTAGAACCACCTCTTAAATTGAACCCATTGTACTGAAGGGATAATATATAAAACCGCGTTCACTATTTCTCTTACAGGTCTATGCAACAAAATCTGCTGTGATGTCCCGCTGCCATCATAAAATTCTTCTGTTACCGTCAAATCAAAGTTACTTCCACAATAACTGTCTGCGTCCCTCTGAGCCCAAGGAATATAACGTTGATCTATGGCATCTTCTAGGGACGTTGGAAGATCAGAGACATCTAATCCCAACAAATGTTTTTTTACATCATCTTTTGTGCAATATTTAAATGATAAGGCCATTTTACCTCTTGAGTATCAACCAAATCGGGACTTTTCGACCTAACGAATCTGCTGCTTTCAAATGTAGTCTGTACAATATTCCAGCAGGTACTTCAGAGCCTACCTCTGGCGAACTTTCATTTAAAAACACTTCGACTTCGACCGTATCGGTAGACTCCGGTAAATAACATTGCTCTCCAAACTTCGCTAGTTCTCCTATATTTGGGTCGGGATGAACTAATGATAACTCAGCGTAATCATCTTTTTTACAACCTTGAGCAAATATTTTAATACCAACAATTTTTGTACCAAAGGCAAACGATATATCAACCGTTACTTCATCATTATCTGATGGAATTTCAATTAAAGTACCTTTTACATAAAGCCTGTTAGAAAACCCCACAAGTGTCATTTTATACTTCCGCCCAATCTAAAGAAACGGTGCATTCAGTATTATTAGTGGTAGGTAATACAGAAAACAATATACTGTTGCCAGGCAATATTTGCAGCGTATTTGCCTCTTCCACTGTAAACACACCCGCTACTACTACGCTAATACTCACTTGAGTACCGAAGCTGGTAACAGTAGGAGATGTAAACAACTGCACGATAGATGTATTAGCATCACCAATTCTCTTATTTACAGGTGTTTGAGATGTTCCATTTGCAGTTACAATTGGATTCGTATATAGCCTGAAGGTTGTAGGTTTATTAGTTGAGACAACCCCCTCAACCATGTTTCTAAGTTTCAAGGTCTTTCCACTTCCTGCAGGGTTTACAAGATATACGAAAGATAATTCTGTACCACCAGTACCGAAATTAGTTTGGGGGGCTGAGTATAGGAAAGCTTGCCCCAAATCTGCAAAGTTTTCAAATTCTAATGCTGCCGATACTTTTAATCTGCCAGTGGGGGTAGCTTGCACATTAATGAATTGCCCATCATCCGCGCCGGACAATACCGCCTTTACTAATTCGGCATCAGCTTCTTTAGAAAGAGTATCCCCAATCCTATGTGAAGATGGTTTCCCACTAAAGGGATGTAAGATGGTCTGTAGACGGAATACCCCCTGTGGAGTTGCTCCATTTATATATCTAATACGAAAGTACCGCGCCACAGAACCAAAACTATATAATTTATTTGCCTCATTTAATGGGTCATAGGAAAACGTATCATTAGAGTCCCAATTAGTTCCATCCTGCGACCACTCAATAATAAAACCCGATGCCGCAGATGATTGATCCGAAAACAAAAAAACCGATAAATGCGCGTAGTCTTTAATCTCTTCAGCAGTTCCGGTAAAGGTGCCACCAGCCCCAAGTGGAGTAGTGGTAGAATTACTTGTAGATATTTTTGCGGCGCTAAACGCAATTACTGCCCCATCGGTAGTTGTTAGTAAATTACGTTTCAATCCGCTGGAATCTACACCACCTATTAACGCGGGATTCTCAGTTGTTGCTTCTCCTGTGGGAGATTTCCCATCTATGGAAGACGTATTATATAAAGGCATTATGTGAGTTCTGTCACCTTTGTATCTCCCGCACCAGCAGAGGCCCAAATACCATCAATTATTCCAGTATATTTTGCGGGGACTTCATAGTATGCTTGAGCTACTAACCTCACAGTATAACTAGAAGTGGAAGCAGAAGCCCCAAGTTTGAGAAACAAAAATGAGTTTGCGTCATTATAGATCGTTGCACCTTTGCGATTACTATTGGCCGCTAACAGAGTAACCGATGTTCCGCTTCTTGATACTGCGGTAACTGTCGAACTAGAGCTAACATCATCGCTATGAACATTTAGGGAAGTTCCGGTAAAAGTCAATAAATCTGTTTGAGATTTTATATCAAGAAGTGTGACCTCACTGGCTCTAGTAGATAATAATACATCAAGTTGGTCACGCACCGATTGTATTTTAGATTCTAATTCATCGGTATTGACTTCTAAAGTGTCTGTGCTATCAATTATGGATTGCAATTTTGCTTCGACTGTATCAAGATGATCTCTTACCTCTATTAATGTTGCCTCAGTTGCTCTTGTGGATAAAGTAGCATCTAAATTTTGAATGTTTGGCGTAATATCCGCTGGAGTAAGAAGAGTTCCACCCCACTTTAGGGTGTCAGTTTTTAATTCTCCATCATCTGTAGTTTTCAAATGGACATAGTTACCATCAGTTTTTCGTCCATTAAGAGTTGACCTAACTGTCTGAGCAAAATTTTCATCAGTTAGTGATTTGTCAAGTGGTCTGCTTATAAGACCTGTTCCCGAAGGATGAGCAACAGTGTGTAATCTAAAGATGGTCTGCGGTGTAGCGCCGTTTATATATCTAACTCTAAAAAATCGACCTCTTGATGTAAGTGCAAATGCCCTACCTACATTCGCGAAAACACTAGAACCCTCTGAAACATCTGTATTAACTCCATCACCCGACCACTCAAATTTTAATCCATCTACGGCTGAGGACTGATCTGCAAAAACGGATACTGTAACAAATGCTGCGCTGCTCGTATCTTCATAGGCACCAGTAAAAGTAGCACTTGCGCCTAAAGATGTTGTAGATGTATTACTTGCTAATGATGTTCCCGCTGCGGTGCTCCCCGATATTAATACTGTTCCATCGGCTAATGTCTTTATATATGTGGCATTGCCAGAAGTTTGATCTGTGGAACCTACCTTCGTTTCAGTTTTAAGAGTAGATAAGTCTACATTTAAATGCTGAAACAGGGGCGTAAGATCGACACCAGTTTGAAGCACTCCCCCCCATTTTTCTACATTTACATCAGGACTGACATTAATAGTACCGCCATTTAATACAAGCTCAGTATCAACCTCTAATGTAGCAGTACCATCTCCATTGTCAGATGCTCTTAATGGAAGGTAATTCAAGATTTCCCCTGTTCCAGTATCAACTATAGGTACGAATAAAGCCGGAATAGGCTTATGATTCTCATCATAGGGAAGCGCTAGAACTTTTTCGTTTTTATAATCTGGTGAAGGCATACTAAATCTTTACCTCTTCCAAAATTGCCACCATAGGCGCTTATTTAATTTCTGGCTAGGTTGATATGCTTTCTTGGTCTTTTCGATGTCCAGTTGAGGATTTTCGGCAGGCTCTCCCGACATGACACCGACTGATAATACCCGTTTGCCCACTAGCTTCTTTAATTCATCTAAATTGCGAGGATAAGACTCTATTGAAACTTCTTCATATCCCGTCCTTGAAAGCAACTGAGCCGCAATATGACTACTTACTAGCGTGTATCCGCGATCTTCACTTGGAGCCCTATCAATGGCTATATCTAAAGTCCCGACTCTAGTCATGATGTAACCCTTAGGACACATTAACAATTTCATTCTTCCTCCAATTAAAGAAAAATCCCGATTTTAACGCCTACTGCCCACAGGTTCATATCTCAATTTTGGTGAGGAAGGGCGGAGCCCTTAGCTCCGCCCCACATCACATATTATTAAGCCTTACGCGCTAACGTTGATGATTTTACCTTGAAAGGCTTCCGCCGTTACCTGAAGTACGGTAAATTCCGCCACCAGAGTTCGGTAGGCTGATTGCAACAGCGCAAGATCAATAGCGCTGAGCGGCATCAGATCCACCATCTGAATGGCGTTACCATCTTCCAAAACCGTCTTGTCATCAATGACCAGAACTTCGCTGTCACCCGTAGAGGGCAAATAACGAGATCCAATCACATCAACGATGCCGAAGGGAGAAACCCAACGAGTAACTGAAATACCCGCCGGAATATCAGCCATCGTACCAGCACCTTGCTGGAACAAACGGTAAAATGAGTTAAGGATCAACTCATTAAACTTTTGGACTTCACGGTAGCTCATAACAAGAGCTTGCGGCTTGCCACCAACTGCAACAATTGACTGCTCTGTAGTAGTAATGGAACTAAGAGTCAAAGGATTGCTCGCTAAGTCGGTAATGTTCGTGGTAATCTGCTTGCGCAGACCATCATATTGCAAACCCGTACCAACGCTTGAATCGCCGTTGAGAATCGCCCACTCTTCCATCAGAGCTACGTTAAGCATTTTGACCTTAATTTGATGCTTTTTGATGTCGGTGTAGGTTCCACCAGCCATCTGATCAAAAAAGCTTACCGTCACAACATCTCCAAGAGAAGTATATGGAGCGCTGACAAACTTATACCTAGGCGTTGTCGCCGTAGGAAGACCACCCCTGTCGAAAAATCCATTCGATGGGTTAGTCCCAAGGAACAAGCCTTCTGAGCTCGACGATGGAACCAATTTATACCAAGAATGCGCACGACCGTTACCCTGAATGCGGTTAAAACGATTCCGCAACGGAGTATCTGTCGGAGCCATAATGGCCATTTCGGCTTGCAAGTCCTCTCGCACTAATAGAAGACCGCTAACATCGACCGAACTAATCGCTTTCTGAATATCTTGGATCGCAGCGTCAACCATGCCTGCGTTAAGAGACATTTACTTTACTTTCTCCTTTCACGATTTGGGTAGTTAGGGTTGTTTTTTACTTAATTTTTAGTTATTAGACTTTGCGAAGAGCATCGCTGCCAAACTTACCATCAATCATCTTATTCAGCACACGATCTCTTTTGATCGAAAGGTCTACTGGAAGCTCTTTGCCTGGATTAGATTGCTGCCAAGCGCGAATTTCATCATAATCCTTTCGGATCTGCTCAGTGGGCGTTGCATCAGCCTCACCATCTCCAGCACCATAAGTCTTCTCGACTTTGTACTTTCGGGGTAACGGCCTAGACTCAACAGCGTCGAGCCTTTTTTGCAATGCTTCAATCGTTCCTGCTAACTTCCTCAAGTCGGTAGATTTTTCAGCCTTCTCGGTAGAACCAGCCGCCTTGACTGTCTTTCTCTTATACGTCTTCACAGAAGGTTCGTCCTCTGAATCTTCCTCTTCGTCTTCCATTTCCGGCATATCTGCCGCCTTAACTGGACCTTTAGCTGGGTAAGCACCTTCCATAGGCTGGGTTTCATAATCAGCAGCTTCTGCTTCCGTGGCTTTGCGTCCTTCGACGCTTCCTTTCGGAGTTTCTTTGCCGCGACCTTCCACGCCCATATCCCTCTTCTCCGCCTTCTCCTCATCTTCGTCTTCCTCAGACTTCGGCATATCAGCTGCCTTGACGGGGCCTTTGACTGGATAAGCGCCTTCCTTCGGCTGAGTGCGATGTGCATCAACCTCACCCTCAGTGGCTTCCTTAGATTTTACACTACCTTCTGGAGTGGCCTTCGCATTTTCAACTTCGCTGTGGCCACCTTCCCAAGGTCTGCTCTTTGGGGGAGTACCTTCATACGCTTTGAGGAATGAACCAAGTGCTTCAGCAAGTTTAGAGACTTTATCAGTCAACTTTTCAACTTGCTCCGTTGTAATAGCCATATCAATTTCTACACCTCCCATTTGACTAGTCATCTTGCAGAGTGTACACTCTTCCTCTTTGTGAGAGGAACCTAAAACTTTTTTAGCTTTTTCATGCACTTCTCGCTTCTCGACATCATTCAAGCGATAAGAATCGATCTTTCGAAGAGCCGCATATGCATGCACTTTGTCAGGAATTGCTAAAATTCTCTCTTTAACAATAGCCCCTTCCGGTGATGTATATTTACGAATTAAACCGAAATCATCATCTGATAAATCTTGAAGTTCATTTGCCGACAAAATCTTCTTCTCTAACGCTGAAGATTTGTCTTTGTACTCTTTAACTTCACTCTCCAATGGATCTTGAACTTCGGTAGCCACTACCTTTCGAATATCCTCCACCAACTCCGTCTGATGGGGCAACCCGTCTTTGTCCATCTTGACTAGAGTAAATACAGCTTCTGGATTTGCTGGATTGTCTACTAGAGATAGTTCATTCAGTTTGTATTTGGTGATACGAGTGACTTGTTTTGCAGCGTTGCTTGCTGTATCTTTGACGATCTGGACTACTTTATCAATAGTGTTTCCACCAATCGAGAATCCAGTTAGGACACCTTCTTTAACTTTCTGCCAAGTATCTTCCGCCCCTTTGGAGATGTAGGCTTTGACGAATACTCTCTTCTCTTTATCATCAGGAACAACTTCTACAGCTTTGCCGACAGCTTTAGCTTCGTGCATTTCTCGCAGATTACCTCCCCATTCTGCGAATGCATCTTTGGAAGCCGCATAATCAACTACTTCTCCCTGCTTATCTATCGATTCAGTAGTAGCATAACCAGAGACTGTTCTATTCTCTTTGTCTACCTTCAAAATCGGCAAGTAAAGCTTAAAATCACTCATAAATTCACCTCAGAAATTGATTGCGTAGTAAATGATCGCTGCATTTTCTCCAGTATTAAAATCTTTTCCAATCCCAATTCCGATGCTAGAGTTGTCAATTACTATGGGTTTATTTAATTTAATGTCGTATGAAATTCCAATACCTAAAAACTTATATAAAGCCAATAAATCTAAATTGAAATTCCAAGCATATGCGACTTCTAAAGCTAACCCCGCTGCCGGACTACCTGAAGTTGTAATGCCCCCCGCTAACTTTGGATGGAGATGGACTCCATAAGGTCTCAACTTCTTAACATTTCCAGCAGTAACTATAGAACCATCAAAATAAAGACTACCATCTTTAATCTTTAATTCGTGCTGTTTACCATCCCCATTTAGTAAGTGGATAGTGGTATCTTTCATATCCACTTGAATGGGACGATTCTTATAACCCCGAAGATATCCAATTCCAAAAACTAAAAGAGCTACTAGCCCTATCAATATTACAGATTTAAACGTTGTTACTGTAGCTTTAGCCCACCCCACCGCATCTAACGGATTAAGACCAGCCAAAAGCTTTTTGAAACTAAACTTTTCTTTAGCCATTTCTCAACCGCTCTATGGATTTAGTTTGATGAGCAGTTAACTTATTGAGAGTCTCTTCTAGGGCAAATTTCTTCTCAATCAGTTCATCTTCCCCAAGGGCTTTTCTTACACCAAGACTGGCTTTAGACAAGCGATTCTCAATGGCCGAGAGTTCATCTAAATAGCTCTTGAGAATAGCTCGACCACCCTCTAAATGAAGGACATATTTATTGATAAATTGGCCATCTAGATTCTTGAGGATAGTCCCAACATCAACTGAAGTTTGAGAAGCTGATTGGGGGGATATTCCTTCGGCCATTTTTTGCATGACAGAAGGATGTAATGCTGGTTTGCTCATACATAGTCTCCCAAGTCGTGTTCCTCTACAACCTATATCATATGACTACTAATACCACCGAAGCTTCCCTTGTGTTGGGAACCACCTACCCATATCATGATCATAGATATTCCAATTTACAAACCATTTAGCCCAAAGAATCGAATGCTTCAATGACCACCATAGCCGCTTCATGGCATTCTGGCGAGTGCGGCGCTTTGTCCATTTCTCAGATAGACCACCAAGCTTTACATGCTCCGCTGTGCAACTCATTCACAATCCTCCCGATTTTTGTAGCTGCCAACCCATTTTCAGTACGCGAAATATCGCTGTCTGCCCCCTTTCGGGGACGCCCTGCCTTCCAGCTTGGTTACTGTATTGTAGCCATAGGATTTCAAGGGCGGTCTCTGCGGGCTTGAAGAGGTGTACGTAGCGCTACCCACTTCCTCAACAGTGTCCATTTAGTCAGAGATTTTTCCTATTGTTACTGATATCCAATTCCCTAAGGCTGAAGCGATGCCTTAAGTTCGACCCATTTGGGCTCCGCTTATCTTGGTCTAAATTGGACAGTAGAAATTATCAGCATCTTTGCGCTGCCTTGCGCGTTTACCGTTACGCTCTGTGCACGAGCCTCCTAGTCACCCGATGCTGATTTATAGGTTCATCTACTTAGTACAATTATTAGGCGCTAGTTACTGCTTCCCAAGCTGTACCATTGTAGAAATTTATCTTGTTGGTTGTGGTATTGTAGATAACTAGACCCTCAACTGCGACAAGTGCATCACGCTCTGCGGTAGTGTAACCGTGAAGAACTAAGCCACCTTCCGTAATACGAAAATTGCCCGCCCAATGATTGTCGGGTACATTATTAAGTGCCATTTGTTTCCTCTCTAATTTTTATAGTCTGTGATTTAATAGAAACTTACTCCAGTTACGTTCTTTATGCAGCCCTGGTGATCAATTTCCAAACCGGTGAAGCCTTCGTACCGGCATTGATATATGCATTTCCGGCATCACGATCAATATACATCGAGCCAATCTCAGCAAATGTGGCACCTGTTGTCCCATCGACGGGAACACCAGAACCATTTAAAATGCAGACCTCATGAGACATACGAACATCAGCTTTGAGAATAGCAAGATCATTATACCCATCATGTGCTGCACCATGAAGGTCAACGCCAAAATCAAATCCTGAGCCTGGAGTGCTATTGTTTGACATAGCTTTAAATGCCGCATTGGCTTTAGTCAATGCACTATCACCATCAACATAAGCAACAACCGCACCATCCGCCTCAGTAACTCCATCTCCAATACCTGCTAAGACTCCACCAGCAGGGTAAGTAGTGGATTTCGACCCCGTTACAGAGAAATGCCCAATAACACCTGCAACGTAATTCTTCGTCTTAGTCAGTAAGTCTCCCAGCACATTCCCCATTACTGCTGCAAGAAAGCTGGAATCACCTGCGGCACTAGTCCCCGCCCCCGCCTTCAACGCCAAGTCGGATGCTGTGGGCTGAAACGAGTTTTCATCTCCATATTCCTTCTCAATACGAAGTTCCCCTACGTTGAGAATATCAGTATTTTGTGTAACCCCTGGCTCAACCACCGGCCTATCTGCCATTCTACTTTTCTCCTTTTACTTAGATAAGTCTGGATCTTCTTCAAGACCAAGCCGACGCCTATCGGCATTTGACATTACATTCCCCACCTTTATATCGTCTCCAATGAAAAATCTACTGCCTCCCCCAGCGTCACCTAGAGAATCCTTCTTAAATCTAATGTTAGGATTATTGATTTGACATTCAAAGATCGAACCATCTTCGTGATGGACATTAAAAGTCTTATCTCCCGTCCTCTCCATCTTAGTGGGCTGAGTATTACCTTTCTTTAACTTTTTACTTGCCCAGACCTCTTGACCTTTGTTAATAACTGTCTTGGGGGTAATAATATTGCTCATCTTGAGGGTTTTTCTTTATATTTAAAGTCTAATTGATATTTCGTATTACCTAATTTAGAATAAAAATCTGCAGCTTCAGGAGCTTCTTTCATCTCAGAGACCTTGGCATACTCTGACGGCCTCTTATCAGCATATCTCATCTCTGCAATGCCGTCTCGCATGACAATAACAGATTCCTGATTCCCTTCTGAAGGACTTAGAGCGAAATCCACAGCGGCATCTAAGTCTACATCACTTTTGGGAGTTGCGATGTAGCTACGTTCTTTAGTGCCATATTGCCCCTCTTGCATAACTAAGTCATCAGATAGGTTTTGCAATACCCTCTTAGCGGCAATACTTCTTCTATAATTTTCTTCTGGTCTGAGGTTACCTCTCTCCCCTGACATAATGAGGCGAGTTCCTGTCGATAGATGCTCTTTAATTCCCTCAAAAGTTTCTAATTTTTGTGGAACTGAAGTCTCTGGGGTATCTTCTCCAATATCCGCCCCACCGCCGCCACCGGAAGTGAATTTCCCCGATTCATCTCTAAGATGTTCTTCTTCTCGAAACTCTGCTTTAATTAATTCATGTGCCACAGGTTTCTTAGCATCTCGGCTGTATACCCAATCTTTAAATGGTTTTATGTCCATCTCACTGAGAGCGCCCAGACCTTGCCACCCTTTGTCATAGTTGGACAAGTATCCCTCTCTGGCGGCCTTTGCATCTTTAAATCCCAACAAGACCTTGTGTTCGTCAAATTGTCCAGTATCTGGCTTGATCTGGTCAATAACAAAGACTTTCTCGCTTTCCAAATCAGATCCCAAAAAGACATCTACTTGCTCTTTATCCCCGCCCTCAGTCTGTTTAATATACCCGTAGTGATTATTTAGCTTAGTAGACCACTTATTTCCATTTCTATCTATTCCTGACCTCACTGAACCTTTAGGATTCTCGATCGAAATATCTAAGCCATGAATGTGCACATGACCCTTTTTATAATTGCCATTTTCTTTCTGATTCTCAGTCGGAATTTCTACTTCACTGGCGGCTTCTTCAATTCTCGCCTTCGTATCTGCTTTATGTACAGAGTTCAAATGCTGCTTGAGTTCCTCGTACGTAGCCTTCCAATCACCATCAAATCTAACAGCTTTATCATCAACATATGCGGCAGCTAGGGGCTTCCCTGGATTCGCCCCAACAGGTTGTCTCGGATTGTAGTTTATGTAATCATAAATGATACCATGATACTTAAGATGATCTGCAATATCTTTCCTATTGCCCCTTACTGTATGGATTATGATTGTATATCCTTCTTCTTTCAACTTTGCTACCACTTCAGAAGCACCTGAAATGGGATCTCCTAATACATTTATGTCATCGGTTATTTGCAAGATCGTACCATCTAAATCTATCGCTACTACCTTTGATTGATCAATAGATTCTCTCTTTACTAGACTTGGAGATTCTACAAACTTATCGAGTCCTGGTTGACCATTCCAAAAGTCTGAAAGACTATCAGGCAAAGGAGCAGGTTCCCATAATTCTATGCATCTACAATTTGAACGACATTGATTGGTGCCAGCTTCCATTCGAAATTGTGTAATGGTCATCCATTTGGCGTCATTATTCTCACACCCTTCACAGACTCCATCATCATGCCTGGTATGCCAGTATCCTCCCATCAAAACTACACCAACGGGCAGTCCGGTTTCCCGATCTAGTTTGGGTTCCCCCGTTGGTTCTCCAGTCTCTGGATCAATTTCCTGGACATCTTTAATAGCTTGGCCTGTGCCTGCTGCAAGTAATACACTACCGAGAGCAGCAGCAAATTTAGGCAATCTATATGATTCTTTATTGTGGGCTTCTTCTACGGCTTGAAACAGTTTCTCAGGAGATTCATACTCTGCTTCTAAAGCTTTCTCGTAATCAGAGAATGCATCGCCCACTAGAACTGCGAGAAATAACTCATTCCAATTCTCTTTCTCTTCTAAGATTTCCCTATCAACATCTGACAGGTCATCACTAATCTCTTGATCTGTCATAATCTGTCCACGCTGCTTGCCAAGTTTGTATGCATCTTCGAATAGGGGCTTAGCGGCTCCCTTAAGCTCCTCTTTCATTTCTTCGAGCTTAGGTTTCAAAATTTCATTCTTTTTGGCCTTTAAATATCGAGCCATAAGCAACTTTCGCCGTGTCGAATCTTTCTCGGCTCTGACTTGAGCAAGAGTAGGGATAGCTAATATGGCAAGAGAGACTCGATCCTTCTCTTCTTCTTTATTATCTTCTTGTTTCTCCACTGTCTCTGGTAAGTCCTCTGCTTGGACTATACGCGAAATTTCTCGCCGATATCGATCCCAAATGGATTTCATACGTTTGGTATATTTGTCAATGAGCTTGTCTACTTTCTTACCAATTTTAACTGGAACATTACGCTTGCGCATCGCCCCCAAGTATTCGCCACTAAACTCAATAGATTCTACTAACGGATAGGACTTGGTAGACGTTACAAAGGTCACTTTATCATTATATATCTTCCTCAGCTTTTCGATAGGCTGAGGCTCATCTAGTACAATTTTCATCCGATTTCTTTTTGTAGACTATATTCCAGCGATTGGGAACATTGGAACAATCACTTACTGAATCATATAGAAATGCGCTGAATATAATGACATTACCACATTTGCCACACATCAATCCCTGTGCTACCGTTCTCGCTGTGACTGGTGGCAACAACGAAGTCGGAAATGACATTACATATAAGCAGTTGTCGCAAATAATATTGGCTGATGTCATTTGTCCTTTTCGATCTGTTTTTCATCTGAAAATCCAATCTTAATAGTTGCTTCGACCCCTCTATTTTGTAATTCTTTTACAACATCGTGGATCATTTCATGTTGCTTAGCAACTGGCTTTCTTCGATTGACCTTCAAATTGAGATTAGTAGGCTCAGCCACCCCAGCTTCCGCTTGCGCCCCCGATTCTCGGTTCGCATCTGGGGTAGGGGTTGGACTCTCAGTGGCTGAAGCAGAAGGTTCTTCGCCATTAATATCCTCCTGATCTTCTTCCCCTTTCTCAAGAGTAACGACAGGAACTAACCCTGCGGCAGAAGTAACCGTTACTGCATCACCACCATCGATAGGCTTTAATCCAAGCTTGCGTCGTCTATCATTTCTAGAAATGACTCCACCCTGAATGTCTTGATGATCTATATTAGATTCTTTTTGTTCATCAGTTAAATCCATATCCTGCCATTCAAACTTAACATCTTTAAATGAAAATCCAGATTTAACGATCTCATCATTATAATAGCATTTTAGCAGATGGAGAACACTTCTAACCCCACGAGCTTGTGATATGTCTAGTTGAGTCTCTGAAGTGGTGCGATGAAAATCCATCGTAAATCCAATATCTTGGGGCGATAGACCATAACATGCAGTCTTAATAGCCAACGTCCACTTCAAATATTCCATCATCTGCATATCACGGTTTGAATTTATCCTCATTGGAATAAACTTCGCGCCTTCAGTCCCACTCATGAACATCATACGATGAATACTACCACGTTTCCCTTGAACTTCGGCTTCCCACAAGCGCTGAAACATCTTACGCTGGTCTTCTGTAACATCTTTTCCTAAATCTAATACCCCTGGCGGAACGTTCGAGTTCTTAAAGTAGTCAATATTATACTCATCTGCGTAAATGCCAGCCGTGATGATATAAGCAGCAACTTCTAGAGGACTAAGACCATAACCACTAGCTTGAGGATTCAGCATGATGAAGATAAGCTCATCCCAAGTAAATTCGGCTCTAGTGATGCCTGAATCCTCCCAGACATAAGCAGGTTCTGGGGGTTGAGGAACCGTTCGGTCTTCATTCCTATATATTCTTACTTGGTGTCCTGGAATGGTGTAAAGCTCTGCTAACTCTCCACGCATATTGTGATTCTTGACAATTACCCCAGCGTCATAAACTAAGAGATCATCTACTACCAACTCCTGCAAAGCTCGAAAATTACTCTCTACTCCTTGGGTACTAGGTTGCTCGAAGATCCTGCGCACAGTCGGCCTATGACTCTCTGCTTCCTCTTTAATGCGGCGAGTGGCTGAAGCAAAACACCATTGAATAGCTTTTTTCTTTTCCGATGAATCTACTGAAAGATTTAATATCTCTCTAAGCTTACTTCTTATGCTTTCGGCAATCTCAGGTTGCAAGTAGACGGGCTTAAATGTAATGGCTTCTGTTGGATCAATGGCATATGGGGATAAATAAGCCAAGGCGTAATCTTCCCATCGATTTAATTCTTCCTCCATCTTCTCAGTATCGACAATTATATCCCATTCAGCTTGGTTTACAAAGGATTTTATAGTTCTACGTATAGACCATGTAATGGGATCAGTATTAGCTAATCTTTGGAGAGTGGCCGCATTAAGAGTAAATATGCGCTGCTGTTTTTTATTGACTAATGAATTAAAGAATGACCAAATACCCTTTCTGCCCTCCGGAACGGGTCTGTCGGGGTCATTCACTCTTTTAGCAAACGCCTGTAGATTTTGCCTAGCTAGTTCTGCAAAATTAAAAGGATTGATCTTACTAAACAGAGCCATTACTTGTTCTCCGCGAAAGCCTTAGTTATGGCTACCACAACTTTATGCTCAAATTCGTCAACCGTCTTTTTCATAACTCTCCTAGCTCTGGTATCCTTTGTAGAAACAGATATCAACTTTCTTGCCATCTCAACTATCTCATTAAGCCTAACATGCAGCAATTCGTGTATCACTGTTGGTTCTAATTCGCTAGGTTCTTCTAGCAACTTGTCTTTATTCAAATACAATGAAGCCTCTCTTAATTCTTCATCAGTATTAATTTTTGCCCAATCACCCCGCAAAGTTTTATTATCTCCCCATGTTAGATTAAATGTGTAGTCTGCAATACCTAGCTTGTTTACCCATACTCCAATCAACTTTTCGGCTTTCCTTTCCAATCTAATGCTCATTTGTTGCCGATCTCCAGATTATACTAAATGAGATTGAGTGCCCCCTTCAAATTCACCCGTAACGTATCTAACTGGCGGTGTTACATCGCTATATGAATCCGCCCCTTGCACAGCACAAGATCCCACTCTTGAATTAGTATTTTTAGGCTTCTGTCCATAAGGAGCACCCGCAGCTTTAGCTTTCTTTCTAGGTCTATAGGTTTGGGGCCAACCATTACCTGTCCTCATTATAGATGCTCCACCCGCATCCCCATGCTCTCCTGCGAATTGTGGAGTTCCAGCTATGGGGCTAATCTGTTTGCTAAAAAGCATCATCTTAGATATGGCATTTCTTATAGCCCCCAACTCCTCAGAGGTCATTATCTATTGCCCCACATCTTGCCAAATAATTGTAGACCTGTCCACATTAAACCGACGATGATAACTACTGCTTTAGTGCACACGGAAATAAACCGAGCTACTGCATCCATATCAGCTTGTCTACGGGATACGACAGCCACCATGTCCTTTACCTCCGCTATTTGATGGGGTAAATGGTTCGTGACTCTTGCCTTGATCTCGGCTAAATCATTACCCATCTCTTCATGCTTAGCTGTCATAGTGGCATAATCAACTTCAAGTTTCCCCAATCTGTCGTATATATCAGAGTCTGCCATTATTTTATAACTTTCCAAATTAGGTGAAGAGGTAGCGCAATTCCCATCACAAGGACTACAGCTGTGAGAATCCATGCTTCCTCTTTATGTACAACGGAGTACGCCCAAAATTGCTGGCTGAGTGTTCTTCCAGTTTTTACCTTAGAGGCTAATTCAAATCCGGCCAATAGCAATGTCACCGCTGTCCAAAACCATACCCACCAATATAATTTGGCAAAGTAGAAAGCGGCTATTAACATAGAAACAAACAAAACTGCTATTACTGCGTCCATCATGATTTTATGTAAGTGACTCTAATTTTATCTTGAGCCACAGGAGCATTAGCGAATGTAATTGTATCTCCTGAGATTGTATAATCATTACCTGCGCCTGAATCTAGGAGTTGCCCATTAAGATAGACCTCTTCGGTTCCGGTCAGAGGTGTATTTGCTAAGGTAAAATCGGTGTTTACACCATCTTGTGTTCCAGCAGGAGTTTCGCGGGTTACAAAATCGTCTCTATGAGATATAATATGATTCGTAATGTTGTCCCTATAAGTTAGTCGTGTAGGATTCGCGTCTGTTCTATATATTGAAAATGTTCTATCATTAAATGTTGATACAGTAAATCTAACAGAGGGATGTCCTATATCCCCCGTAACATTCACATCACCCCTTAAATTTACGGCGGTCGGTTGAAAGGTTATCGGGGCAAATAATGAGCTAAAATCTCCACCTGCTGCTGTATTTGAGCCAATAGAAATTAATCCGCTCAAATTTTGAATACGCCACAAACCCCCTGCTGTAATTGATGTATCAGTATCCCGCAATATATACTTAGGGTCAGCGCTCTCCACACGCGGATTCTGTGATGTTATAGGATCTAATCTAAGTTGTCTATCATGTAACACTGTCACGGCCATTTCGGATTAAAACTCCTTCTATTAATTTATTCTGCCACTTCTTCTACTGATTCTCTTTTAATACATTGACCGCAATAAGCACAAATAACTTCTTTATACCGCAGAACTTTATTTTGTTCATCTTGCGGTAGTGTAGTATAATCTTGACAAAAAACCATAACTATTTTATTACAACTTGGACAAAAGTCAGTTTCCATTATTTCTTTTCTTCTTTTTAGGCTTTCTAACCCCTAAATCTTCACGAGTCAATTCTAATCCGAAGACATCGCTTTCCATAGCTTTATACATGGATGTCAATCGATTCAACTTCCCAATCAAATCACGTACAGTATCTATAGATTTCTTAGGAACTTTATGAGGAACATCTAGTCTCTCAGCGTTCCATTCTGGATATATAAAATCAGCCTGTTTGTTCATTTACTTCAATAAATTTACTCTCAAATTCTTCTTGTGTCATTACCATTTGATTGCCTTGTGGATCTTGTACGACGTAGCTACCACTTCTATATTTTTGTATTCTCTTTTCTCTTGATTGGAGTATAAAATCTCGGTGTATCTGTATGGCCTTGGCTGTGTAAGTGGAATTGTTGTTTTCTATGTATTCCTTAGCGTCTTTCATAATATTTCCACACCCGCAAGGATTAAACATCAGTTTATCTAATTGTAGCCAAAATTTCGTAGTTTACTGATCCGGCGGAAGATTTCACCATGATCTTCCCCACTGAAACCTCCAAAGAGACAGACTTACCAATGCCTAGAGTCTTAAATGTAGCTCCACCATCAAAGCTTACCAACAGATTATTAGTCGCATCCATATTCTCGATGGTGATGGAATTGACCCCCACACCTAGGTTAACATCAGCCGCCGTTGTATTGGCCGCCCCATTAATATGCTTAACTCCACCAGCAATTGTAGCCATATCTTATTTATTCCTCAATTTTTGGGATAGTCGTTCCGATAGAACCCAGCGCCCCTAAAAATAAATCCGCCGATCTGAGATATAATCTTTTTCATAATGCCGCCACAACCTTCATGCTTTCTACTAACTTTACAGTCTACCATATGACGAATTTCTGTAATTTTTCTACATTTTTGACATTCGTACTCGTAAATCGGCATTAACTATGAGCCCAATTTTCTACCCGTTTAAATAGCCAATCGGAGCACCGAAAGATTCCCATACCTATCCATACAAAAGCTAATAATGGAACAGTGATTATAAACCCTACAATCTGCTTCGTCGTCCTGTTCATATTTCACCTCGACAGCAAGGCCGCTAAAATACAAGCTCCTTGCATAGCCCCCGTAGCTACTTCTACGACATGCCAAGTGAACCAATTATATCTAAGTGATAACCAATAAAGAGGGATAAAGGTTAGTAACGTTGCTACAGGCCATACCCATGACCAATACACAAACATTGCCGGAATGCCTAGGAGAAGCGCAACTAAAGATCTTTCTACCCAATTCTTTCTTTCACCATATCCCATAGCATTTGCTACCATCATAAGCGCGGCAGCCATTACAATAGGACGAAAAGATATTCCATTTGTTAGTAATACTAGTCCACATACAACAGGCCAAATATACCTGCGCCATGCCTTATCTAAATCTGGCACTTCCGGATGATCGCACTCATCTCCGCAACCGCCCAGGAACCACAGAACTCCACCGATTGGAACTAGAAGAAGATTAAGCAATAAGATCACAACCATCTCCTAAACAAATAAACCAACCAAAGTTTGAAGTCTGCCCATCTACTTTCCAACATGTCGGAACTATATTCTCCACCATGCATAATATATTTAACTGCATCTCGCGTATTGTGATCTTTTTCAGATCCCACAAAATTATATATCTTTTGGTAAGTCTTCTTCGTCCGTCGCTTTCTCATTCGACCTCCACGCAGCTAGCCCACTCTCTCAAATCTTCAGCTTTGATCACAAATCCTGAAGCTCGCAGAAATGCTACAAAATGAGTCATCAATTCCGCCCAAGTCTCTTCTCCCGATTCTATATCAAACGTCACCGCCACTTGATCTGTCTTATCTGTCATTTTCATTAATTTATACATCATTTACACCTCAGGTTCAACCGCGTCAGATCCCATGCTAGCTTCATGGCTGGAAAGATTGGTTCTCCAGTCTTGCGGATTAGCTTGTACTGCTTAAACCAAAGAGACAAAGCCTCCAATATTCTTTTCCATCTAGGTTTGTGTTGGAGCTTCATCGTTGTTACCATCAGCAATTTTCTCTACCGTGTAAGTTTCTTTATCATAGCGGTACATATCAATTACTTTCCAAGTGCCAACCTTCGTAATGAAGGTATCCCCCTTACTTAATTTCCTTCCCAACTTTTTCTCTAGAGCCTGCTGTGGAACGCTCTGAATCTCTCCGCTCATGAAGTTATGACTCTTCTTTATGTTCGGCCTCACCTAATTCCATAGAAAGAGCAGACAATATATCTGATGCAATACCTCGCACTGACACTAACACTCCATCTAAATATTCAGAAACTTCTTCGTCATCGGAATGGGTGCCCTGCATACCCTTCACACAAGATGCTAGGTTAATCACATGCTCAAGCAAGCATACTAAGGACTGAAACGGAGTGGCCTGCACTACATCTGTATTTATGGGCTCCGGAGCTATGTCGCCATCTTTCTTGACTTTCTCTTCCACAACATGCTCAGCAATCGCCTCTCCCGTCGATTGTTTCGGCTTCCTACCAACTGGCTTACCAACGATTTCTACCTCAGTCTCTACTTCACCCTCTCGCACATCTTTCTCAATATCACTATTTGAAACAGATTTCTTGACAGGCGGGTGTTCTTCTCCTTCTTTCATCTCTTTGAGCTTAGATTCAGTATCCTTTGGGGCCTTAGAAACGGCATGATCTTTAACGAGTACATGCGCCCACTCGTAAGTAGTAAGTCCATTTGCCCACTTAACTACGGCGCGGCCTTCGCTATCAACTTTAAAAACTACACCCTTAACCACATGCATTCCAGTCTTTGCGAAATTCTTGACTACTACATCTCCCACCAAAGCGGGATTCATGGATACAAACTTAGCTGAAGGTTGAACTACTAACTCATTAGCTGGATTGTCTGTGCTGGCCTGCATATAATCCGACATTCTTTTTTCTTCTGTAGTAATCGTTTTATCTTTCTCATCTACATCAGGCAATTTCTCACCATCTCGCAAAGTCTCATCTGGCTCCGCAACCGGATTATCTCCCATCGGTGGTTTTTCTGTGTATTGCTTATAGGGATAAACTGGCGGCAGTTCGCGTGTGGGTTCTTGATCTGCTTTGTTAATATTACTTCGTGCCTGCTCCCCAGTGATCACCTTGACGACCTTGGCTACTGACTTTTTAGAACTCATCATGGCATCAAAAACTTTTCGAGCATAATGCTCTTCTTTATCTGTCAGTGGAATGCTAGCTTGCCTCTTTCTCAAGATGGAGTCTAGCATATCCTTGTTAATTTCCATTTTCTTTTCTACTTCTCCCTTCTTAATCATGGCTCAACATATCCCCTCTCTTCGCTATCCTTAAAATATTCAACTAAAGATGATAAGATATTAGTAAGCCTGCGTAATTCTTTTCTTTCGTTTTCTGTTAAATCTTTCTCTGGCTCGTACTCTTTAATGGATTTCATCACTTCCATCAAGCTATCAACCGTATGTTGTACACCCTTTAATAAATCTTGAGTAGCCATTGCCTTCTCTTGTTTAAATTGTTCAATTTGCTGAAGACGCTCTTTAGCTTCCTTTTCGCTGTCATAGGTACCCATAGGCTTACCACTTTCAGAGTAGACTGTATACTGACTACCCTCTCGACGAATGTACTTGATCATTTTCTCCTGTCGTTGGGACTCGACTATAGCATTCGACACTTTATTCCCACTATCCCACCGACTTATTACCTCCGCAGCAGATCTAGCCGAAGCTTCATCATCAATTTCACCGTCTGGTTGCTTAATGAGGTCTCTACCAGCGTCATGTAAGACAGACTCAGTAAAGTCAATATCTCCTTCTCGAACCGCTTTCATGGCGCTATCAACAGCCATACGTTGTTCATTAGCTGTTGGTGCCTTTTGATCAGGCTTCTGCTTCCGTCCTCCACCGCCAGAAGAAAACTTACCATCTTCGCCTCGTGGATGCTTTTCTTCCTCAAATTCAGCTTTGTTGACAAGCCTAGAATCTCGCTTACCTATCGGAGTTCTATTGAAAAAGCTAATTAAATCTAAAATTTTAGAAGTGTCCATTTTAAGAATTGGGGCGTGAAGGCTTGTTTACTTTTGCAAACCTATTTGTTATAAAATCAGCAGTCTTCCTATCCACCAAAGTCTTTTTTAGTTTCAATTTGGTATCTAGAGATTTGTTAATCTGGTCTTCCTGTTCTTTAGTTAAGCGTAGCATCTACTTGAAAACTCCTCTTTCTTGTAGCTTCCGTAAGCAACTCTTTGTATCCCATGCGATAACATATGGCTCTAAAGCTGGTTCTCTTCTAATCTCGAAAAATAAAAATTTGCTACTAAATTCACTCCCACCACACCCCCAACAGGTAAGCCCTATTGGGGTGCTAGCCGCGTTATAAACTATCTGCAGAAGATTCTGATTCTTCATCCTCTTCTTCGCATGTACAACTATCAACGTCCCACCCACATTCGGGGCACCTATAATAAACAGAAGCTGAGACAGCCCATGTCATGTTCTATGTGCCCCTACTCCACCATCCCAAGTCCCTGCGAATCCTATTCCCTGACCGGATGTATCTCCCGAAATCCTAGGCTGTTGCTTTTTCTCTTTATCATGAAGACCAGTGATTATGGGAGAGATTTCATACTCGGTTTCCGTTGCTCCTACTACTTTCGTTCTATCTTCCGGCCTCCGTCTGACTGGCGGAGCATATTCTACGGTGTCCATAACTCTCTTCACTTCAGTCTTCCCAATTCTAGGAGCAATATTTCTCAATAAGTCCAAAGCTTCCTGCTTAATCATATTAGCATCCTTGGCCTTCAGGATTGATCTTTTTTCGTGTAGATCGCTTATTGGTAAGATTTTTCCTAGAGGCCCTACGGGCTTTTTTTGGCGGTTCACTCGAACTTGTAAACGATCTACTATCTTCATTTGATGGCGGAACTGCATCTTTTTTATTTATCGCCCTAGATACCCATTTGCCATATTTAGCCATAATCTTTTTTTGAAACTTCACTAAGCAATCATCGGAGCAGAAATGAGAAGGACCTTCCTCACTTTCGTTACAATGGCTGTGGGGATAATATACCATAATTGCGTTGCTGAGAATCTCTTTTATACAGAAGTCACAAATGTAGACCGTATTGGGTGAAAGTTGTTTAATCATGATCTGCTTTCCACTCCTTTACTTCAAATATTCCTTGCTTATTAAACCAATCCTTAAACACCGATCGAATAGAACTATATCCAAACTTTATGGCTTCAGAACTCAAAATAACTTTCGTCATCGGTGCTCCCCACGATTCCTTCTTTACTATTTGATTCTTCTCATCATATTCCCATCTACGACAGAGCAGCGGTCTATCTTTAATAATTTCTAAATAGCCTTCTAAAGCACATTCCGATACGAAATTACGAATAACTGGATCCCATTCTGTGTCTTGGTCTTGCAATAGAAGATACTGACCTTGGTGTTCTTCCCATTTAGGCTCGATCATCTGCAAGACCAATCTCGAAGTTTCCATCCTAACTTGACTAACCACTTGGATAATTTATAGGTCAATCTTTTGATCCACATGATGATTGGCCTTGTTTTTTCTAATTATTGACCATTTGGGGTTGTAGGTCACCTGCAATGGCTGATCTGAAGGTATATACCTTTCCGTAGCCCTACACGCTGGGACTCTACTATCTGGTGACATCGCATACTGCACTATACCAGTAGATAGTACTGAGTCTGAAACCCACTCTTTAGCTCGCGTGATTGGAACAGTCCATATGTACTCCCCACAAAAGCAAATATCGCCTTCTTGTATGCCAAAACCAACACTATATTCATCCATAGGCCGATAATCCAACGGGCTTTTTTCGGTCACCATCGACATAAGTACTCTTAGGACTTTAGCTATGTAATACTTTTTTACTCGCCAAGAATGAATTAACCGAGCCGGATCACAATAAGAATAAGTCATTCGCTGCCCACGTATTCTAATTGGCTATTGCTATCACGAAAAAGAGAAGAATGACGCACACTGTATATTCAATCAACTCTGCAGATATCATCATTCCCCTAGTTGCTCTCTGAGCCACTTTTCATCATTTGACTTGTGCTTCCATTCTTCACCCTCTTCTACAAGTGGCTGACTGAACAACGGAGATTTTTCTAATTCTTTGTTTACTTGCCAAGCGGTGTATATAATCCCTAAAAGAAAGCCTGAAACGAACACAATAAGAAGAGCTACTCCAATCACTATTAATTCAAGTAACATGATTAGTCATGCTCCACATAGGCTTGCCATCACTAATTTCTTCCGTTGTTACTGTATATGAGACCGTTCTACTCTTAATTATTTTAATAAAAGGGCAGTAAGAACACTTGTAATGGTCTTCATGTATAGTTATAATGGCATCTGCTGTCGAAGGTTCATTGTAAAATGTCGAGGCTATAATATAATTCCATCTATGATTGCAATCGGAAGTCATCAATCCTCCCACAGGCCAGCCTTTTTCAATATCTCCACATGCTGCAACCACATGAGACTTTCTTCTCGTCTAACTCGTACTCTTCGGCCTTTTTGGGTCGGCCTATCTTGATCTAATTCTTCGTCTTGATGCTTACGGTGTAAGCGATGTACTCGGTCTCTTGAGTGCATTTACATTCCTCACAATGCTCGACCTTCACCTCTGTTCCAGATTTGTAGGTTCGATATGTGGTATTGGTGCTAATTGTGATCCTATCACAACGATCACAGAACATAGCATAATCATACTTTTTTGTGACCTTTATGATTTCATCTTTTGGACTCATTAAGATCCTATGCTCTTCGTATACCACTCAGGCGGAATCTCACCATAACGAACTAACTTTTCACTTTCCGATCGAATTGGATGCTTCCACAGGCTTTGCGCAGAGCCGATAGATTTACCTATAGCGCTTGTCCAAGCCTGAAATGAAGTCTTGCCGAACTTGATGCAAAGGTTCGCACATCCAGCAACTGCATCAGCTATGTCTTTAGATCCTTGGTTCATTCCATCCTCGTTGAGCACACGCCTAGAAGAGTGAGCCGGATGATCTACTTTTCCTTTAGGAGTGACAGTCAGTTCTTCTAATTCTCTTATCAAAATATTGTGAGGATAACACTCGAAGATTCCCCGATAAATTAAAGATTTAAGCGTATCATATGCCTCATTGTCTCTATCAACACTCTGTTCTTCGGCATGAACCCCCGCTTTTCTAAGTAATTGAATTGAATCCATAGACTGCCAACCATCATAAGTTACTAACTGTATTGGAAATTTTTTAACTCTAGCTAGGTTCTCAATCAGGCCACGGACTTCCTCAAACATAATTTCACCTTCAGCGGGTGCTCGAATCTGTAATACTAAATCCATAAATGCTCCAACCGCTTTATCGCCTTGAGCCCCACTAAGATCGAAGCCTTCATTGATTAACACACCTTGCACGAAGTCTGGCGGCAAACTAACTTCCATATCCCGCTGATAATGCCCCATTGCTAATCCACAACGATCGCCGCCTTTGGCTCCCTTAGCTAAGTCTACATGAATGAAATAAACGGTATTCGGTGCCGGATCGAACCAATCTTTAAATTGCAAATTTCTCAAATCCATAACGCTTATCTTATCCCCTACAATCGGGTTGTCCTTCATCCATCCGTTGATGACTTGAGAAATCCTACTTCTATACCTGAAATATCCTCCTTCGGAAGTCTTACCTTTACACTCATAAGTTCGTTTTGATCCCTCAGGATCTCTAATGTAATCTTTAGTAAAATCCTCTTTGACCCGCTTTAAATTCACTTCCCACGTAGCATAAGGACCGCTTCTATATGTCTGGGGCTCCTTTGCAGCCTGATCAAAACGCAACATCATGAAATCATTGTCTGATCTTTTATAAGAAATTAGAAAGATTTTCATATACTTGGGAAATCTTGATCGCGCCGAAGTTACCAACGCATCATATAGACCACTAGCTTTCTTAGGATCAAAGCCACCCACTTCATCGAAGATGACAAAGAACAAATTTAATCCTTCTCCAGTGTACTCTTCACTATCTAAAGAGTGAGCAGTAATGTTCTTCGGAAAATCTATCTGTCTAGTCTTAATATTATGGCGTAAGTTCAAACCACGTTCAACAAACCAATTTCGCCCCGTCTTGGGGTTCTTACAGGATCTTACCATGATCTTGAAGTATTTGAAGAACACCTCTTTAGCAAGCTTACTGTTAATGCAGACGTTACCAAGCTCCAATTTGTCCTCTATGGATGGGACTTTTTCAGCACCAGCGCTGAGATATTCCATAGGATTCTTCATACACATAAGCTTGTATACCGCGTAACACAACGCTTTTGATGAAGTTCTATCTTTACCAGATCCTTTCCCCCACAAAGCCTGAAGCTCATCGTACTCCGTAGACCATTCTTTAGGGTCATTACCGAAGGCATTTCGGACTAAATCTCTTTGTGGACCTGCGAAAAGCGGCTCTCCTATAAATTTTTCAAAGAACTCATCTGGGTCTACAGGTGTTTCTTCCCAGATGCTATCATCTATATTCCCATCATCAGTGGTATGTTGGATTGGTACGACTCGAACTATCTTCATCTCCCACCAATAAGGAATCTAACCATACTTTGAAATCCTGCTCTATTAGTTTTCTACTATTCTGATCGACTATATGCTTCTCGAAAAGGTCATGAACTTTCTTAAATACCATATCTGTAGTGAGGATTTGATGGAGCTTGTATTCCACATTCACCCTTGTTTCTATTAGTTTAGCTTTGGTCTCTTTAAGCTTTCTAATCTGATCGGCCAACAACATGGGGTTCTTCTCTTCCATGTAATCTATCAGAGCGGCCAATCTCAGGATTTCATCATCTAACTCCATAAAGCTAGATTTATCCTTCTTAAGCTCTTCTGCTCTACCAATCACCTCTACTGCCGCATCTCCCAACAGCGACCCCACATCATCAAGTGCTGCCCTACGTCGCTCGACCGCCGCTGCCCATTTAGCCTTGACGTTATGTTGCGCACATCTTTCTCCCCCGCCATCTAACTCACAATATCCCTCTTTGGTTTGACTATCTAACCAGATTCTAGCATTGCATTTATCTTTTTCTGGTTGTTTATGGGATATTGTAAACTCTCTGAAGGACATCTGATTATACCTGGATCCCTTCCCGTACCGCCAAAGCTCCAACTGTCCTTATCGTTTCTCTTAATCCTATACGGAAGATATATTCTACTAATTCCTTATGGGATAGGGAAGTATCTTGAGAAAATATCTTAGCCAACTGATAATCTACTGCTTCCAGACCCCTTAGAGTAATATCTAAATTTATCTTGACGACTTCACCATCTATACCTAAAGGTTCCTTAGATAGTCGGTCCGTAAGATTATACACGTCGTTCTGAATTTTTTCTTTAGTGGTAGTATTCATATTATGGATGGAATAATGGCTTTCCACAGTTATGTTGAAGTACAACCATTCGTCGTTTTCATTGCTTCCAATTCTTCCTGAATAAGAGCTTTTAAGTTCCTTTTGGCAGCTTTAAGATATTTCGATACCATCTGTTGAGTAACTCTTCCACCAGAAGGGTAGATAAACTTGTCAGCCATCTGTTGCTGAGTCAATGGCTCAACCCTACCTATACCGAAGAAGCCTTTCAATACTTTGGCTTGCATAAAATTCTTCCTGGCAAGCTTTACAATCGCAGATTCCAAAGCCTGAAGATATGCTTGCATCTTAGGGCTTAATTCCATCTTCATATAATCTTGTGGTATATTTAGATACTGATATAAAATCTCCAATCCTCTAGGATCCAACAAAACTTCCCATCTGGGGTGCATATTAGGCTTGCCTAAGTAATAGTCAAGGTAAAGATTCCAAGCTTTTTGTAACTCTTCAGCAGGTAGATCATCTGAAGGTCTTTTCGGTGGTTCTATTATTTTTGATCGTATCTTAGACATTATTATCTTCCCATAAAGCAAAAGCCGAGAGCAACTAGTCATACTTCCGACTGGTCACCCTCGGCTCTCTCGCCGCTGAGGACGCTTGCTTAAGTTATACTATCTTCAATCTTTGTTTATATACATAAATATCTTTACAGCCAAAGCAAAGCCTATGCCGACACTGACAATCGCCAGAATGGTGGTAAACGCAGCTTCAAGATATTCCAACATCACATACTCCTAATTGTGCACAAGACGAAACTGGACAACCCATAAAAGAACATTAGTAGCGCCAACTTCGTATCCCCTTTCATTAAATAAATACAAGTTGCACTAATCTCTAATACCCCAATGCTAAACACGAACCAATTTGCAATATACATTTGTAGATCTCTTTCTATTCTTTATTAACAGTTCTTATTTTTCACGTATTCTTTGACCCTCATACCATCCAGTCTATTTGCTTGAATAACAAATTCAACCGTACAAAAGCTCTCTCTGTTGACCTTTTCTCTGTGAGCTTCTATAAACTGAATTATCTGATCAGCTACACTAATTTTGTCGGTTAATGATTTCATTTTATGCTCTTGCTAGTTCAAGATTTATCAGACTTGGAAGATTCCTTTTTGGAGCCCAATCTGGCCAAAGTCTCTAAGGCGGCCTTCGTTTGCTCCTTACTCAGTCTATAGCTGCCCTCAAATGCTTTATAGAGTTGAGCTATGACTCCTTTTAGATTTGAACAATAAATACGTATGATTCCAGACTTTAAAGTGTGTCCTTCAACAACGTAACCATTGGACAATCTCTTAATAGTAAGTTGATCCGCCGATTCTCTTAAAATGGAAAATATGGGAGAATCATTTTGAACAGCAAATTGCTTGTGTGATTCATCACTGAAAGTGGTCATCGATTACCTCCACTGGATGCTCCGGAGAAAGCTAACAACAAAGCTGCTTCCTTTACAGATATAGCAAAGTTCATCCCGACATTGCTGCCCGTATTTGTGATCTGAGATAGTATAATTCCCAAAAGCTCGCCATTTGTATTTACAAGGGCTCCCCCACTTGAGCCTGGATTAACCATGGCATCAATTTGTATGAGACTTTCGACATAAAGAGAACTTGATCCATCAGAGGATCCTTCCCGCAGAAACCATCCTTTTGGCTGTATATTACTGTCATCGCCGTATTCCCCATCTTCCAATTTTCTTGGCTCCCTAATGGCTCTATTTACTCCACTAACAATTCCCTTAGATACTGAAGCTTCATCTCTAGTGCCTTGGATCATATTAGAAGCTGGAAATCCCAAAGCCAATATTTCTTCACCCCGTAAAGGCTCTCTCTTAGAGACTGCTATTGGAGTAAGTCTCTTACATTGCGCCTTAATCAAAGCAATATCTCTATGCGCATCGGCTACATAAAATAAAGCGGGGCAAACTGTGCCGGTAGATGTTTTAACGAATACATGGGCGGCTCCAGTAATATTATGTTTCGCAGTCAATATATAACCATTAGCTGACACCACCACTCCGCTGCCTACCGTACTTACCTCCATAGTGCCTGTAGCCACACCCACTTGCACTATTGAAGGAGTAATTCGATCTACCATTTTCTCCAGCCGTCCTTCCTCTGCCGCAAAGGCTGAAGAAGACAAAAGCGAAATTTGTACTCCTAGTAATATGAGGCAAAATCTTCTACTCATCATACACTCCTATGTAATGAGGTGATGATAGGCTCCAGTCCCGAATTACTACATATCTGACTTCTGGATAGACAGTTAGAACTAGCTTCTTTATAGCCTCATGTGATGATACATTATCTTCCACAATTTGCCATTCCCCATTAACGTCAGCTAACACCCACTGGCTCCCATTATGATATACTGCAATAGCATGTCCAGAATCTAGAAGCCCAAGAGCCACGAAATAAGACTCATAATCCTTGCGCCCCGAAATATAAGCTATGAGTCGAGCATAATCATCACAGTCCCCCTCCATCTCAGCGAATGCCACTAAAGGATGATCAGCTATATCAAGCCATCCATCATTAGCATATATCCAGTTGGAATCGACAAAATCCGTCAAATCTTCGATGGAGAAGTCGTGTATGATTGCATCAAATCTACGGTGCAAAGAATTGGATAACACAAATTTATGAAGTGTATCATTCATGATGTAGAGCACTATTCGTGCTTTGTCACAGAAGATAAACTGCGCAAGCCCATCAGTCCTCAGCCAAACAAACAAAGTACCGTTTACTGCGCTACTTAGTAATAGAGCTATCGCAAGTGTTTGTAATCTTACCTTCCACCAAGGAAGCTTCATCTTTTCGCGATGCTCTCCTATATACGTTCACCAAAATCATAGAACCTACACCTGATCCTAATGCATATGCTATTATAACCCAGAAGTTCTGCAGATTCTCAAAGACTATCCGCAATACTAAATAAACAATAGCAACATAAATGAAGCCATTTATCCCACTAATTAGTGCTTGCCCCTTAGCAATTGTTTTAGTATGCCATGCACTAATAAAATCTTCGATCATACCCACAAAGAACAAAATCACGCATAACATAGCAAGCTCGGAACTCATTGCTTATCTACCCCAACTAACCTCTTCCCATAAGTACTTTCAAGAAATTCCATTAGATCATTCCAACTTCTAAAAATCTTACCGTGACGCCTAACAACTCTCAAAATCCAGTAACTCCATTCTGAGAGAGGATCATAGCTGACTACATACACAGGCACTTGCGAATGGAGGACTGCCTCCCAAATTTCGCAAATCGTACCTGTCGATTTAACATTTGGCTTCATTAGTGCAATTACAAAATCGGATTCCCTCACCAATCTGACATCACGATCAATTAACAGATCGACATAATGATCAAATTTCTCCCAATCTTCATTTCTCACACACTCCTCTATCATGTCTTTCACAGACACCGGATCACCTAACTCTTTAGCTTCATAGATAGTAGGATCAAGCACTTCAATATTAAGGTTCGTCAGGAAGCTAGTTAGCCTTCTTCGCCATTCTACTCCACCATCATTAGTGTCTTGGATGGGGCCAGCTAGATAAACTTTGAGTGGGCGATTAACCAACTCTTCAGGAGTCTTAAGTTTCGGCATGCTACCACCACTATCCATTAAAATTTTTCTATCTGACATTTAGTTTACCTCCTATGCAATAGGGTAAACATCACCGTTTCTCTCTATTGCTTCATCCTCATATGGTGCAACATACTTGCGATAATATTCACGTTTACATTCTTTCAGCACTGAAAGAGCTTCATAATGGTCTGTAGGATCTACTACATCTCCATAGACTCCTACCAAAAATCGAGTAATCACATAATTAACTACTCCACATTTCTTCTCTACAAGAGAGATATTATGGTTAATCTTTCGAGCTATGGATTCTATCCTAACATCGACTAGATCACGAAGGCTTATATCTACATCGGGATAAATAGCAAACCGATCATAGATCTTCTGGGTTTTGTCTATACCTACCGTTCGGCGTTTGTATTCTTGCCTTGCACATTCTAGTATGCCCATGACCTCATTGTATTCAGAATAATTTTTAGGGGCATATGCATCGGTCAATATCTTGAGAATAATGTAAGCAGATACTCCCATACGGTGTTCCATCAGAAGGAGATTCCACTTGACCCACTCTATTAAGTCATTTAGTGGTGCATCGATTAATTGTCGTCGATCCGTGTCTATATATGGCATTGAGAAAAGATTCCTGCCCACCCCATTTTCTTACATCAGATCCCTTTTATTTTATCTATTTTAATCTTGCCCGTATTCTTATCAAATGGTGCTGAACACCACTTACCACACGCCTGACATTGTAATCGAGCGTATTCTATAACGGTACTACGTTGGTAGCCTCGGCGATGCAATCGTCCAACAACGCCACAACGCGGACAAGCCTCGACATTCCCAGACCACAGACGATAATTTGGAACGTTTTTGGGCGATAGGGGACGAATTTCACTGTAAAGATTCGTCAAAACCTTAATGTCTTGCACACAGTGCTCAATGACATATCTGATACTAGGGACATGTCCCGCTCTTGCCCGCTTCCATATTCGCAGGTTCAACAATGTTTTGCTCTCAAACCCCGCAAATTCGGTCAAAGACTGTAAACGGTTGCTATGCATCTTCAATTTCTTCTTTGATATTAACCATGTATCGTCTAACGGAATTGGTGGTAACACAGGTAAATATTTAAATCGTTTTCGATGATCAAACAGTCGCGTTTGAAAATACTGAGGATCAAAATATGTTCCAAAATGTGCTACATGAGCATCAGCTTGCTCAAAGACCTTCAAAAAGTCTCGAACAACATAGAAATCATCCGTACAATTCTTCTTGAACGTTTTTGGATAGTCTAGTAGTGATATTGTATGAATCTTACTCTCACCCAACCACTGGTAACTAACACAAATAATAAACCCTATATCGGCACTTAGATCGCTTGTCTCCAAGTCCCAAATTAAAATCTTTGGCTCTTTATTACTTGTCATTATTTCCCTCCCCTAGCAAATCGTCCAGAGCTTTTTTCAGACCACCGCCACTGGTTTTATTTTCCGCATTGATCGATTTTCGCCAGTCTGCATCAATAATTTCCAATTCTTTGTATAGATCGCTCGGCAATGATTCTATCAATTCAGCAATCCGGAGAGTCATTTCCAAATTTCTAAGCCCTACTTGCTGCAGACCATTGGCAATCTCCTGAACCGTCGCTTCATAATACACCGCCATTTCTTTACAGGATAAAACCAATGTATAGATCGATTGGGCTAGAGATTTATTGCTCATAACATGCGTCCTGCTGGTCATGTGTGATACCACAAGAACTACGCTGCATAGACTCTTGAGATCCCATTCTCTTTTCTCACCTCTACGACGTTCTCATAACGATCGCTGATATCTGCGTGAGTAATAATTATAACTCTATCGAATTGCGGCGACAACATCTTAGATAATTCCACAAATTTATCCCTTCCAATTCCATCTAGAGAGCCAAAACCTTCATCTATAATAAGTGTTGAGCATTTGTAATTATTTCGTCGAGCCAAAACACTGGACAATGCTATCCGTAAAGCCAAATCTACTCTGAACTTCTCTCCACCAGAAAGTATATCATAGAGCCGTGATCCTTTCAATGATTGTACTATTATTTCAAGCGTATCACTGGTGCCACCTGATTTTAGAGATTTTTGCGTTTGCATGGACAAGCTCATCGTGCCAGACAATACTTCCAAAATGTGATTAGCTATCTCTTCTATCTCAGGGACTACATTTTCCACTACTAGCGCGGGGATTCCGCCTTTACCGAAGGCTCTTTCCAATAGACCATATCTTGATAAAACCTGCTTATTCTCCTGTATGGAACATTCTAATGATGCAACCATTCTCCCAAGCTCAGCGCTTCTCTTTTCCTCTGCCATGGCTGTACCATGAGCAACATGCAACTTCTGTAGCTCAGAAGATATAGTTGCCTCTTTCAGTTTCATGGATCTTAATGTAGAAGTCGATCGTTCTATATCTGAAGATGCACCCGATAAATTTCTCTCTATGTCCATTATTTGATGTTGATATTTTGAGATTGAATCGATGAGTTTCTCTATTTCATTGGCATATTCTTCTTCTATGTTATTCATTGTCTGATCATCTATAGAGGAAAAACACAACGGGCATTTGTTCTTCGATTCTACTAGTTTACGCAGTCTAGCTTCCAGTTTACTCCGCTGACTTGCTGAGTCTGTCGATTGCGCCCTCAAATGATCCGACTGAGATCTAAGAGTATTCATAGATTCCAACTTCACCCTAATATGTTCTTCCTCGTGAGCCATTTCCTTTTTGATACTGTCCAATTCGACTTGTGCCTTATGAATTTGTGATGCCAACTGATTACTATCGGTAATTACCGCATTTAATGCAGATATTTGATTGTTATACAAATTTAGCTGAGCGGATCCGGTATCTATTTTAGCACGACAAGCGGCAATTCTTTGCCGAACTTGCTGAAGATAGAGCTCATAGACTTCTAGGTTTAATATGGACATCAAAACTTTCTTAGATTCTCTAGGAGACATTGCACTAAAGCTATCAGATTTGCCTTGTTCAATGCAAGAGGTACACACAAAAATTTCATAAGTCATACCCAATAAAGATTCGATAACTTTTTGAGTCTCTGCTATTGTAGCCCCATTTAGGCTTCTATCGCAACCCGTCTCTCTTATACTTAGATTTAGTGTACTTTTCTGATTTCTACTCCTTGTCCTTTTAACTATATATTCCGATTGACCAAGACGAAACTCTACGATGACTTCGCAATACTTCTCGCCTTCCGATATAATATCATCCAAACCGCCTCGCGCCCTACCGAACAAAGCCCAAGTAATGGAATCTTTGAATAATGAGGATTTCCCCGCGCCATTCTGACCCACTACCACAGTTAGGCTTGAATTATCTTTGAAATTGATTGTAGTATCTTTATGCGACAAGAAATTTGAAAGCTCGATAGCTTGGATATTCATCAACTTGCTCCAGATAATCCACTTATATCAACATTAAGCGGATCAATTTCTAAATATTCTCCACAGTTTATGCAATTTAAGATGGCAATATCTCCAGACGGGGCTCTTATGATGGATAGAACAACGAGATCGATGGACTGACAATAGGAACAATTAGCTTCTTGCATCCCGATCTCCCTTGTTTGTGTTAGGATGGCTCTGGGTTGCTCGTTCATGAAGCGATGCCGCCAATTTTCGCAGTAATCTCGCTATATTGTCAGTCGCTTCACGTTCCCATTTCATACTTCCAACTTGGTAATAACGATATGAAATTGCTTTGTCAAGTAAATATGCACTCGCTTGTTCTAAGCCAATACTTATACCAACTCTATACGCTTCATCCAAATCTTCCTCAGTTATTTCATCTTCTGTAGTGTTAGTCATATTGCCTTTTGCTCCCCATCTTCTGCAGGACTCCGTACCCAAATTTCATTTCCATCTTCATCGATTATGGCAATTTCATATTGATCCTTTATCGAGTTCAGCCTATACTTATAGCATGGCTCAGGAAATGGACTTCGTAAACGCACAGCCCTACACCATATCTCCTGCGAATTTGCCTCAAGTGCTGACATTTTATATCTCCATCTACTGCAGCGCCGCTTTAATTAATCTTTTTTGGCATCTACTCTTCTTTACCGCCCTCAAGGCATCCCACAAGGCGGGATTCCATTCAAGCTGTGGCCAGTTGAGGTTTTTGTTCACAACAACTACTATGCCATGTTTACTTAAATCATAAATACCATCATCATTTTTACATACCTCGACAATGCACCAATATTTTGCCATTCTAACATCTCCTCCCATGTTACAAATCGCAACAAACCGCCTCGTTTCCCTCTCTTAATGTGATTTCTTATGCGCATAAGCTGATACCATAATTCGTATCGTAGCCCATACCCGCGCTGAAACACATAAGGAACTGACCAATTCCACCACTTTTTGGGGCCTTTATACAACCACCAAAAAGCTATACAATCCAATACATCTAATCCATACAGATCACGAAAAATAGCATCGGCCCAATTTTCATAGCCCTGTGGTCGCCCATATTTTGACAAATAATTAAACCAAGCTCTCATCTTTCTGTAGCTCTTTCTTGAAGTACATTTTTAGTCCAATTAACTTCTTGCATTCCGATCTTCCTTGTGCGTGTTGGGGTGACACTGAGTGGCTCGTTCATGGAGAGATGCCGCCAATTTTCGCAACAATCTCGCTATATTGTCAATCTCTGTGCATCTTATATCGTCATCACCAAGCTCGAAGTAAGAAATTGCTTTGTCAAGTAAATATTTACTCGCTTGTTTTAAACCACTACTTATACCGACACCATATGCTCTGTCCAAATCTGCCTCAGTTATTTCATCTTCTGCATCATTAGTCATATCTTATATCTCCATCATTTCTACTTGACCTTGCTTTCGTAACCAATCAAGAAGATTATCAAACGATTGACCAATAAACTTTTTAATAATGGGAGATTCGCCATGTACAATATGGTTATCATCAACTGCTACACAGATTGTCATTTGGGGGGTTGAGAGGTAGTAACGCTTCATTCTAGGCTCGTATATTCTTCAAGACTGTTAGCTATTTTAACCCACAACCCCCGTTGTATTGAATTTATCGTCTCGTCAACACTTGCAATCCATATAAGATTGGCGTCGTTGAGATATACAAATCCAAATTCCTTGGGATTTCCCATAGTAATCAACATACATTTCCGATCATCTTTGTTTATGTATATGCCACCTATTATCGCCACCGGACTCTCAACAAATTTGATATTGAACAAGTTAGAAAATAATCGTCTTATTGCTTTTTGCCCTTCTTTGCATACACCAGGTATAGCATCTATATCTTTTTTCAACTGAATAATGTCTATATTGAACTCTTGAGGAGTAATCGCACTAGTACCACTCTCCTTATATATTATTGGCATTTTTATCCTCACTATTTTCTCTATCTAACAACCCTTCATCACAAAATATTTCAACGGTCTTAGTTTCATTTCTGTGCATCCAATCACCATACTTATTTTGAAACCTGTTCCATCCATTTTTACAACCAAAACAATTTGAGTCAATTATCATAATCCAAATTCTCTCTTTTTAATGCTTCTGCCCTACAACTGTGCCCATCATCTTTATATACGTCAATTTTACCACATGTTGAGCATACTTGAACTATTGAGTTGAACGGCTTTAACTCTTCATCGCTCATGGCTGTATGACTCGCTCTTTAAGCACATCTTTCAAGACCTGTAGACATTTTTTAGGAGCAACTTTTCTAATTCTATCGAAGTTAATAGAATCAAATTCTTTCACCAATGTCCAACATTCTTCTTTCATAATATCTTCAATTAATGCTTTCGGAAGATGGTGCATTAACGGCATGTCCAATTTATGTCCACTTTCTTCGGTGAGTCTCAGCATAGCTTTTCTAATCCGCGCTTCCGTATAGAAAGTATCTATAAATTTGGTAGTATCATCGTTTAACGGCTTTATCCAACCGCCTTTATTGTTAAAGGCTGCTGCATTAGCTTCTTTAAATTCTTCACGCACGATTTTGGCGAAGAGTTGTCTTTCATAGATGTTCTTCCTAAAATAATTCTTAATGACGATTCCTTCCATCAAACCATCATAATAAGCACTTTTACTTATGAAATTTTCAAGTCTGGTTAAATCTAATTCAGACACTTTGCAACGAGTAATTAAAGGAACTACGGGTAAGCCTAACCTATCATACTCATCTTTCATACCTTGATATGGGATAAACACACCAGTACGAATATCTCTTATATCAAATCCTACAAATTTGGGCATAGTATCCCAAGCGTAGTTAATGGTATGTTTCTTACACCACTCCCCATAATAAACGTAATCAGGATTGAGCAGATCACCAGCGGTCTTTTCTGCCCCGACCCCATTTCCAAAGAGCTTCCCCAAGATCCATCCCGCATTTTCTCCAAATTGTTTATTTTGGGCGCTCCCATCTCCAACTCTAAACTGATTATTACGACTACCGAAGATAATTTCTCCATCATGGAGTCTGAATTGCCCATTGCCACCGCCTATCTTCTCGGTAATCACTACAACATCATCAGGATAATCAAAGATATTCTCATTCTCTTCGTGACCTAAACGAGAAATGTCACAGTATTTTATCATTTGGGGAAAGTTTTTAGGTGCCATTTTATTTAATTTAACACTTCTTTTCTTCCTGGCTCTAATTTCCATTTATGTCCACATTCTGAATAATAAAGCGAGGTCAAACCCCCATCAATACTATGAGTTTGTGTAATATAACCGCAAACGGGACAAGTACGTTCATATCGTTCAAAATTCTGCATGGATACAGTAGGCAAAATATTATCTGCCATCATAAAATCCACTTGTTCCAATCTCTACTGATACCTTGTGTTTTTTAGATTTTGCGTGGTTTCTAGCTAATCTATTTGCAGTCATATAATTATCAGAGTTCCAATCACAATTTGTGCACTCAGCTATACAGTGAACTACACCAAACAACTTCTTTAGTTTAGTAAGATTTTTAGTCATCGGCTATCTTTTCTTCAATAACAAACGGTCTATTCATTTGATCTATAAATCGCTTATCACATTTAGCACATTCAAATTCAGTTCTACCATCTCGCCTGAAAGCGACAATCTCAAGATAAAGTGAGAGTAGCAAATGATTAATAGTATCACAAGAATTAGAACAATGTTTGTTTATCATATTGCTCTCTCACAATTTTCGCCATCCATCTAACAAAAACACCAACAAACATTTGACATACACCATGGGCGTTATCACAATTACATTGACTTCTATGATCTCTCAAGATCGCTTCTGCCATAGCTCTTAGATCATCCTTGGAGATTCGCTTATACAGTCCGCCATTCTCTTGGACGAATTTCTTTGCCCAAGTTGTCTTGCCGGAAGCGGGTAATCCCTTGAGAATGATAACTTTTTGGCTCATTTATTTGTCAGATTCTCACATAACATACAAAAGGTGATTCCAATACAAAATCCAAACGCCGCCGCATTGAATATAAAACCTTGAAGCATAAACGGAATGTTCACGGCGGCTATAAGAAGATTTATTGCAATGCCTATCCACATATTTTCACCTCCTACACTGATTTTACTTTTCCGCTCTGGTGACCTCTACCTCCAACCTACCAGTCCCTCTATCAAAATTCTTGCAAATCTCCTTTAACTGCTGGACAACATTCTGACACAACTTATCCATCTCCACTTCATACTTAGAAGCGTCATCAACTGCCACTGAGATCCTCATGGTATAATCCCGAAATTTCCTCTGCAACGCTGGCTGCGCCGTATCACTCATTGTGTGCCTCCTATGCCCCCAAAGGTTAGTAACAATACTCCACAAACCAAATGCTCTAAACTGTCTCCATACGTCCCCACTACAACAAAGATAAAGCCAGCCACCAACGACAGCACGATCATGGTAATACTTTTGACTTCCTAATAATGCACCATGCACCCGAAGAAAGATTCTGGGGCTTCGTACTAGATTCGAGTATCTCTTTATATCCTTCTTTAACCAGCCTGGCACAAGATCTTTTATACAGATATTCGTAATCAGATTGCTCCAAACGCCCGTTTAATACCTTAATGACTTGACAGTTCATATGGAAAGTGCCATCGAAATATTGGTAATCCAATATTCCATTATGAATATACCCTGCACCAGAGAGCTCTTTGAGATAACAGTTAAGAACAAATACATAATCAAAGTTAAGTTCACCAACATCAAATATCCACTCTATAAACTTTCCATCGCGCCGCCAAGGACTCGTACCATTAATTCTAATCATTGCACATAATCTCTCTCGCTAATGCTGCCGTTTCTTTTTTCTCTTCCTCCGATATATCCTCTAATTTTGATAAATACAACATCAAAGCATCATCTGGTCGAACTGATTCGTTAACATTTTTATCCCTTTTGACAGCTTCGCGGATAACATCATATTGGATTATCAACTCCTTGCATCTCTCCTGCAAGACTTCCTTTACTTTAGATTCATTAACTTTCTGAATCTGCTCTGGAGTTCCATGGTATATTACTTTGACAATAGCACCTTCTGCTTGGGCTTTATTAATTACTGGCGCGGGTTTATTTAAGTCTATGTCAATTTGAATCATCGGTCTAGTCTTTATGGGGACAAATTCCCAAGATAACTCATTTGTCGGGTCACAATCTAAGATTATTACCCCTTTGGGATCGTTTCTTTCTGAGAAGTCGGTATGCTCGATCCCCCCTGCGTATACCACTAGAGGATCTTCTAACAATAATTGGTGTTTATGAACGTCCCCTAACATATACACATCAAATTTGGGATATTGATTTATTAACTCTTCGACACTCATAGCGTCCGGCACTTGATAATTCGTTGCTCCTATCTTTGCCTCTCGAAGAAGCATATGACCCAAAAATAATCTCTCCCCTGTCATAGATTCATAGAAGAACGGGTTGTCTAAAATTTTCACATTCTCTTCTATGGTTAAACTCTCATATTCAACGAAATTATGTGCCCCATCGGGGAATACATCATGATTTCCTTTCAATACTAGTATTTCGTTAATACCATTCTTACTCAGATTCTTAATCCAATCAGCAAAAGCTTTCCGTTCGCTAGGATGTGGTCTTCTGCTAGTATAGATATCTCCTAAAATAACAACATGGTCTACACTATGACTTTGTGCCAATAAAGATATCTGAGACAAAGCCGCAACCGTATCATCCATACGACGATTGATATTGAGATGTATATCAGATAGGCAAAGATATTTAGACATTAGTTTCGAGATCACATTCTCTATTTCATGCTTCGTCCATTATAGTGATCTTATCCCACTTCTTTAGACTTCCCTTAGGAAATCTGATCACCCCATATTCCTCAAGTCGATGCTCATCTACATATCCCTCGATTCGATAATCATCGATAAACTGCAGCAGTCCGTTAAGAAACACCATAAATGACGGACGTACTCTATATTTTCGATATCTACCACCACTATATAGATGTTCACGTATCCGCATTACCTATTCCTCCTCCATCCCTCCGCATTTTTTTAGATGCTTCATCCAATTTCTTGTCTATATCTGCTTGAGCTAATAGACCCTCCAAATCGCTATCATCAATTTTCTGAGTAATTGAACCCACGCGGAACTTTAAATAATCTACGACTCTCTTTCTCAATTCGGTGTCACCCTCACCAGCCTTACGCTTCATTCCTACCAAACCAACTAAATCATCTAATTTCCCACCTTCAGAATCGAAGAACTCACCGCTCTCACCTCCAATAAAAATCTCATAGAAGGTAGAATCAGATATTTGCTTTCTCAGCAGATCATCAATTGCCTTTGGCTCTGAAGAGACATTGACTTCCATTATAGCTTTTGGTGTCATAGATTCGCCTACAGAGCCGCCATATATTATCTTGATCTCTTGCTGAGCCCTAATATAACAAGGAACATTTCGTATCCTAACAAGAATCAAAATTTCTCCATTTTTCACTACAGAATCAAATAGTCTAGGCACTACTTCCAACTTCAACACAAAGGGTACAAAGTCGGAAGGTAATGATCCTTCCTTTAATCCAGGGGTGAAGTAGTTCCCCTTGCCCTCCACATCCTTTATCTCCAACTCAAATTTGTCATCGCCTGATATAAGCAACACCGGACTGACTATTTTATAGGGAACTTTATTATAGTCAAGACTTCGATAACGCAACAAGTTAATTACTTCCTTCTCGGAAAGATCGAGAACATTTCGAACGGTTTTGTCAGTGATAACGATTTTCATCTTGCCACCTTAGATTTCCGAACTATAGACCATGCTGGAGATTTTTTAAAAACTAAAGTTTCTACATCGTATGGTTGCCCAAATGCCTCATTTATGCTACAAACCTCCAATGGACTTAGAAGGCGTCTATAACGTGCTACTTCAACGCCATCCATAAACACGCCCGTTTCTTGATCCTCAAAATTAAAAGCATACGATATGATTACACTAGGAATTTGAGCCATCGCGGTTCGGCACAGTAATGCGCCGCCTCTCCATATCTTTCATAAATTCAATCATCTCTTCCATCATATCTTGATATTTCTCTATTTCACCCTCTAGATCGGCGATATCTTTCTTAATTTGCTCCCGCTCTGTTTCACTAGTGGCCTCACGCAGTTTTTTTCTTAGCCTCTCCAAGGCTTTGATGTGGTCTTCTAATTTCTTTTTTACATCACCATATAGATCCTCTGTCCGTCGTTTCAATTCTTCATTGCCACCAGAAGAAGACTGTTTAGATTCTTCTTTAATTACTTCAAACATTCTCATCTTCATCTCGCAACATGGCATTTTCGCTATCTCCCAATGGTATATCCTTTGGACAACCTTACTCTCACCGACTTGATCTTCTTGGGATCGCCCCCATATCGCATATAGGCTCGTCCACCATCTATAAATGTTGCGCCGCAACCACAGCTTCTAAAATCGTGCCGATCAAGTGACACAACAATTTCTTCACATTTCAAGCATTGAAGGCCACCGTGCACCAAACTCCACTCGTCTACTTTATTTTTCTTATCTAAAGTTTTTGTTTTTCTCATTTTCGAAAGATACCTTTCCCTTTCTTAGCTTGTTCTCGCGTATCGAGCTCAGTTACAATTGAGCGAACTATATTGTTGATCAGTAAATTCTGAGAGGCCATATGTACCATATGCTCTAATTGCCCATTCTTCTTGATATTGGCGTTGGGAAACATAGAAAAGTCATTAGTGACTGGATCTAACACTAAAGTCAATGCCCATAGCCTCTTCTGACGTTCTTCCGCTTCCAATTGCTCTTTCGTCTTATCTTCTACCCGTTCTTTTTCTACTCGCTCAGCAAATTCATCACTCATTCCCCAATCCTCCTTTTAGCCTTCCTATGTTGTCTAACTCTCTCATAATTGTTCAATGTCGCCAATATCAACCTAGCTCCACCTGCTGTTCTGTTAGTCCCATAGGTCTTTCCTGGGATTTCTAATGTGATCGAATATGGAGCCCCTCTCTTTTCGAACATATTTTCCTCAATAGTATGCTCCTTTTTACTAGTAACGACTCCCCCTTCACATTTCTCTTTATAGACTGTCTGTGCATCGTAGATATCAAAGTAATTTAATACATCATTCAACGCCAAAGCCGCCAACGATGGAGAATCCGGCAATTTTCTTTCGTATGCATAGACTTCATACCTATCAACATCACCATGTACATCTACAAATAGATCTATCTTAGGCGGTATATTTTTGAATATCAAACTCAATTCATTTGTTGGCCTTAATCCTACTTTCCAATTACTTCCTTTTCTCTCGCCGTTGAGTCTAGAGGAATAGGAGTAGCCAAAAGGATTGGCACAAGGAAAAATCCAGAGGTTAAACATATCAGTGTCTATATCATTTAAAGCGTAGAGTAAAGAATCAATACCATACCACTCGTCACCATGAAATCCCGCAGTAATGACCGCATTGTATTTAGCTGTCTTTTCCTCACTTCTCAACAATAAGAAGGGATATCCCTCTCGATTCGCGCCATACACTAAAGTGGATAGTATTTTCACAGAAAAATCGGCCTTGGCTGCTTCAGCTAATATAACATTGACTAATTTCAAATAATCTTTGGGTTGCTGTTGATTAATGTCTTTAGTCATGATCGCAATAGTCGTACCTTATGTAGTAGTTCTTGCCACCCATCTGTAACATAAACAGCGGTGCTTTGCCCCTTTTCGTAGCGGAAATTTGCAAAGCCTCTAAGTCCTCTAGATTAAGCTTAAAGCTCTTTTTGGTTGTCGTTTTGACCTGGACTAAATGAGTATCAGTCTCAATATCTTCCTTGAAAAAGGGAAGAGAACCAGAAGCTAGTTGAGCTCTGCCGCCAATCTTCTTGGCTAGCTTCTTCTCAAAGCGCCTTCCCTTTTCTTGAGGAGTTTTGTCTTTTAACCACCTAGGAATGGTCATATTTAGCCTTCAATCTTACTAATTCCTGACGTTCTTGCAATTCCAAATTCTTGTTTTCCCTCTGACGATATCTATCTACGGCTTTCTGTTGTCTCTCTAAAGCATTACTGTATCTTTTCGCTTCGTCATCAGTTATAATATCCAGATTTACTAGGATATCAAGTTCATAAATTTGAGGTAATGTCTCTCTTATAGCTAAATTGTCGTCGGAGTCAGTTACATCCAAAATACAAAATGAGCCATCAGTAAATTTAAACACCAACATACCAGCACGATTGGAATTTATTATATCAATAGTCTTCCCAAGTAACCAGTCAAAAGTACGTACCTGCAATTCGTCAATTTTGTCTTCCACTTCCCAACCAGAGTTAGGGTTATGCATTTTCATCTCTTGCTAGGATCTTGGCCATGCACTAACATGTAAGACAGTATCCATAAGCCATACATCTTCCAATAAGTAATTTTCGGAATTGCTGGAAATAGCTCAGTTAAAGACGCGTTCCATGCCCACATAGCAAGAGCTACCGCCACAAATGATGCTAAAAAGTAAGTAATCATTTGATTCCATACGCTCTATCTAAGATCGCATTGGCTTCTTCTAATGCCATCTTGGGGAAAGGCTTGTCATATTTAATTATACTTACACCATATTCGAGAATCCCGTACCCAAATTCATTATCCCCTAATATTTCTTTCTCTAACTCAAAAGCTCGATCGAGAGCTTCATCTAAAGTGTGGTGCATTGGGGCACTTCCATAATAATAGACTCTGTAAGCGTCTGTCACTTTCTTAGGAGTTTTATTGTCGTAATCGCAATTCTCTATGGCCTGAGCGTGAATAACATGATAAATATATTCCGTCTTATCTTTAGCAATTAGCATACAGTGTCTGGAATGCTCCTCCAAATAACGCCAACCATCACACTTACCACACCGCCACCGTAAAAACCTTCCTATATAAATGCCATTGTCGGCACTCATTTTGTTTCCAATAGTTCTGGATTCTCATAAATGTTACCAATGACTGCAATACGAGCGCGTCCCCATTGAAATTCTCCATCATACCTTGATAAATGTACTTCCGTAAGATCTAAATTTTTCCTACCAATCGGTTCTACAATCCCCTTTTTAATTTGACATATATCAAATCCTGCCGATTGCCATATTACTGTTCCCTTCGGAGTTTCTCGAACAATGCCCTCGCCATCCCAAATAGTTTGACCAACTACACATTCTTCAACTATATCACTTTCATAAATTTCTTTACCATCGCGGTCAAGAAGTCCAGTAAACTGCATAATGACATAATCATCTTGATCAAGAAGCTCAGGCGAACCAAATCCATACTGCCAATGCCAATATAGTAGCCCATCAAATGAGTCAATAATGAAATTGTGTTCTTGGCGCATTACTCTGCGCTTCTTGTCCCAAATTTTATACCTGATCACCCGACTCATCTGTTATCTCCACTACCACCAAGTTTTCCTCTTCTCTGTCTGGATTGCAGTTTGCAAAGATTTTCCAAAGCTATATCTCCAAGACTCACGCCTAATTCGGTAGCTAATTGACTCAAGTACCACAAAACATCGCCCATTTCGGAAACCAATTCGTTCGTTTCAGAAACACCGAAATTTCCACTTTTGTCTCTCATAACCTTCTTCACCTTCTCGGCGACCTCTCCAGCCTCGCCGCACAATCCAAGAGCACAATATGGAATGCTAGTATTCTTAGGATAAAAAGCCGTATTTTTACTCTCCTGTTGATATTCATAAAATCCAAGCATATTAGTTCTCGTTAGTCAGCAATATTCCTTCATTACTACACTCAACCACACCCGCCAAATACAGAACTCCATCCTCAGGCCAAGTGATAGGCATAATATCGCTCCACGAAAGATTCTTGGCTTTGCTGAAAGCCTCTTCTAATGAATCAGCCTCAATTTCTACACTAGTCTGCACCCTAGCATTCACCGTAGCTGAATATCTCATACTCTACCTCCTAGCTAGCTCCAATATCTCAGATTGCAGCTTCTCGGCCAATTTACCCCCGTCCTGCAACAAAACTGCAGCAAACGCCTCTTTCCCCGAAGCTTTGATAGATTCATATTTATACATACTACCGCTCAATGTAACAAGATTAAACAGCTTTCCATATCTTACCAGTTCTTCGGTAGTGTCTATCTGCCCCTTCTTCTGTCCGGCAAAATAAAATATAAACTCTGATTCTCGAAATGGCGGAAAAGTTTTGTTCTTCTCAGTACGAAACCGTACGGTATAGCCTATCTTTGCTTTGTCACCGTTGGGATATAATTCACCTTCTACCCATTCTCCTTTAGCAAACCGAACCCGAATCGATGATGCAAATTTGATGCCCTCTCCGCCAGTAGTGGTCTCAGGACTTCCATATATAACTCCCACCTTATTACGTATCTGATTGATTAGAAGAATGGCGCAGTTGTTCCACTGACTTTCTTCATCATAAGTATTTAGTGCCGAATACAATCTACGACATACTCTATTAACCAACAAAGCCCTAGTACCAATCTTTTCTGGATCATCGGCCATCGATTTTTCTAGTTCTAGTGAGGGCATCAGAGCAGCCACGCTATCCAATACAACCATCCCACATTCACCAGATCGAACTACTGCTTCCAAAGCATCAACCGCTTCTTCTCCGGTAGTTGGCTTGATCAAATCTAGGCTAGCCACATCTACCCCTAAGGCTTTGGCCCACTGAGGGTCAAAAGCCGATTCAGCATCGATCCAAACTACCCGCTTTCCCAACTTCTGTACATTTGCTGCAGTTTTCAGCGCCAGTGTTGTCTTACCAGATTGTTCCCGCCCGAAAAATTCAATAATCTTACCAAAAGGAATCCCACCACCAGTCTCAATATCTAAAGCCAAGCTGCCCGTCGAAACTCTAGATAGAGCCTCCATCTGTATTTCGCTGCCTTTGATAACGGCGCAACCATATTTTTTCTTAATTTGCTTTAAGACTTCATCTAAGTGGTTAGATGGCATGTTTATCTCCTAAGAGCTTCTTATATCCATACAGGGCTAAAACAGACGCATCGGCCATATTATCATCATCTATAGAATAATGAAAGCGATCGCATAGAAATTTCTTAATCTCATCTTTAGTAGCTGTTCCTTTACAACCTAAAAATTTTCTAGCGCTAGCTGCAGATATTACCAGCGGATCTATGTTATATCTCCGCGTATGCCACCACTCCCAAATTACTGCACCTGACAGTCTAGACAACAATTGCAATGTACGAACATTCTTATCGAAATAACAATCCTCTATTACCACAATATTAGGATTATACTGCCTCATAATATCCCCGCATCTACTGGCTATATGACACAAGATGCCGAAATCGGTAGTTTGTTCTTTGGTTTCTTTTTTAGATCTAAACCCCTTTATAATTTTTAATTCGTCAATAGGCACTATGCATCCATTGTATAAATTGATGCCATTTTCAGTGGATTCCGATGATTCTGCTACAGCCCAGCCAGTGGCGACGGAGGATATATCAATCCCTAAGACTCTCATTTGGTAGCCTTCTGCAGATATAATAAAGCACGTTTTAGGAAGTGCAAATTATCATGAAACAAACCAAGTGCTTTATTACATGGATCACATAGCAATCCTCTTACTACACTATTCGTATGATCGTGGTCAACAGATAGCCTTCCGAACGTAGGGCACCTGTCACATCGACAGATTGCACATCGACCTCGCTGTTTCGCAAGTAGATTATTAAATTGCTCCATAGTCAACCCATATCGTTGCAACAGATGCTTCCTGCTAATCATCGCTCGCCTAGGTCTGTACCTCTCTCGGTATGATGAAACCCACTCTGGATTTTTCTTTCGCCACTCCGCTACTGCTACGATCTTCTCCCCTCTATTGCGCCAGTAGTGCGCTCTCTGATGCTTGGCTCTCGCTCCTGGATGTATCTTAAACCATCGACTATTAGTAGCCAATTTTCGAGCGCGATTCTTAAGATACCACTTGCGACTATATTCTCTATTGTAGGTTCTACGTATCTCAGGGTTCTTATATGGCATCTTCTCACCATCAAAAAGAATGGCCGTAGCTCTCCGGCCTGTCAAGCTCTGTGAATTACCGATTTTGGCCGTCCGTCGGCTCGGACTGGAATTGTGGGCGGCTTTCCCCCTAAAATTGACGTAGCTTCTACTATAACGACTCAAGAAAGCGCCGCATTGAAGAGTAGGAAGTCCCTCAACGTAGAAGCTGTCAATCTATCACTCGTCCTCAGTAGCTAAGTAATTAGCAACCACAGTAATAACCCCAGCGGTTACTGGCAAAGCCAAGACACTACTAAGAGTGCCCACCAACGGCAGAGCCGCAATAACGCTAGCGGTAAGACCAGCGAGGAATTGAGCTACAAAGACCGTGGCTCCCACACTGATAACTGTATCTACCGTTGAATTGTCATCAGTCGTGGCAAAGACTTGCGCCACCCTGCGAACAATCAAAGGCATATGAAGTTCGGCCATATCCTCACTCACCCCCTCTCTCTAGGTTATACCACCTCTAAATTCGACACTGGAACAGCGAGTTCTTCTTCTGTACATCCCCTATGTTCCAGCATCACATTAAAGTGTTGAATCATCTCATCAATCTGCTTATAAAAGTATTCAAACCTATCCTTAACGTTTCTGATTTCATAGTCCCAATCTTTCCAATCATCTAATGCATTCTCTGAGACATGAGGATCTGTGTTAATCTCATCCTCTCTACGAATCCTTACGACAAATCCACCACCAGCCTTTATGGCTTTGGCCTCATGGGGAAACCTAAGATCAGTAAATGCGAAATGCTTATACCCCTGTTGTTGTAATTCTTCAAGATGCTTCATAGCATAACGAGTCCAATACATCTGATCGTAGTGTTGTACCGCCATGCCCAACTCTTGCAGAAATTGCCTACCTCTTGTGTCCTTTTTGCCATCCCACCCCAATTGACGAGCTACTTCCTTCATTCTATTGGCGAAAGACACCCTCTGAAATCCATATATAAGCTCTAAGTAGTGGCCTAACGTGTCCTTACCGACTCTTTTCTTTCCCGATATTCCTAGGATCATTTTTGCTATCCCTCAGCTTATGAGAGCCTGTTGCCCAATGTTCATATAACTGAACACACCGAATGCAAACTACTCTACTACATCCATAACAGTAATCATTCCTAGATGCAGCAGGTCTCCTACATGATGTACATTTCACGCTAGCCATCTACACAATGTCATCAGAGTCATTACCTACTAGAGGATTAGTCTCACCTGTGACTAGATTTACTTCATCATCTTTAGACTCTGTATCAGACTCTTCTTTCTTCTTGGGAACTTCCCCCTTTAGCAAAGTTTCCAACCTCTCTTTAGAGGGTTTGTAATATTCACTCAGGTTAATCTTGGTAAGAACAAGCTCTTCCTCCGTCAGTGGTTCCATATTTGGATCGATAGTAACACTATAGCGGGTCTCCAATTGCTGACCCCTACGAGTAACTGAAAGATCGAACTGAGTAGGTAGCTTCTTCCATTTCTTCATAGTAGCTTGCACATCACCCAAGATATCCCGACCAAATTCCCATAGCTTAACTTTACCATCTCTACGATCTATAACATTAATCGCATGACGGAGAGCTATTTTATGTCCAGCCGCCTTGACTCTTTCGTTATCCTCCTTCAAGACTGAGACCGGATATCTTTTCCCATTGACCAAAATACGAGTTAGAAAGACTGAAATAGGAGCCAAATCTAGTATACGAAGGCTAGCCGTCTCTCCATCCTTCAAGGAGAAATATTCCACCTTCGCGTATGCTGGTTGATCTAGCCCCTCCCATGCCTTAGCTACATCATCCACTGTTGCTTGAGTCTCTGCCATATCTCCCTCCGATTTAGGTTGCATTATGCATCTTTTGTCTATCAGCTTCCAAAGTGTCCAAGAGCTTTTTGAGCGTATGGATGTACTGTTCACATCGAGCCAATTGTCCTTGATAGAAGCTAACCACATACCGGAGCTCTGCTACGGAGTGGGACGCATCTCTTTCTGCTGGAGCGGATACAAACTTTTCTCCAATCATGGCAGCGGCATTCTTCAATTCCATATACCTATTTAACTCTTGATTATCTAAAATTGCTTTCCAAGTCCAATATCGATTAGAAAAAAAACTAAACAAAGCAGTAGCTTGTAATAGTAGTTGTTGTAGCCTCTCCTTTGGCAGAAACCTATCAGATATTGCGCCTGTCATTACTTCCTGATCAATCTTATCTAAATTCTTGCTCAATGCATCGGCATCAGTAGGAATTGATTGACTCCATTGAGCTTGGTCAGCAATAGTCATATATATTCTCCTCTATTTTGTACTAACAGCGCCGCCTTCCCATAGTATACTACCAATTTCTGGGCTTCCAGCCTTACTTAGATCGCCTATAATATACTCCAAGACTCCGATTGCTACATAGGCATCATACAAAGCATGATGCGGCAACAGATTAGGAACATAATGACTGGCGAAGGCTTTGCCTACTAATTTAGCGGCATGCTTTAGATTCTTAAATCGTGATCCATGCTTCAAACCATCGGCGAAAAGAAGAGCATTTAGATCGAGACTTCTATTGCCAAATATAGAAGCTGACTTAGGCAAGAATTTTCTAACAAAGGGCATATCGAAACAGCCAACATTAAATCCCATAGGAATTACAGTATATTTACATTTCTCCTTATAAAATGGAGATCCTTGCAGCCAATTTACTAGTTCTATATCGACCTCTTCGGCACTCTTCAATCCTTCCCTATCCACCTGTGATATTTCCAATTTATTTACCCGCAATGCTTCTGGAGCTACAACCAGATTAGTATGTTTAATCTCTTCATAGAAGAAATTATTCATATCCGATACTCTGACGCATCCGATGGACAACAAAGCATGCTGAGTTACATCACTACCGGACATTTCGCCATCTATTGCTATGATATCATAATCTCTCATACTATGTCATCTCCATCTGCGACCGCTATTGGATTCTCAGTGCTATTTCTCTCTGCGACTCCTGATTGGTGAATTTGATTGAAGTCTCGAATTTTCCTCGTTGTTACTTGGGCACTATGGGACAGATGCCCCTGCATTTCATCAATGGGCATTGGTTTCAATACCTCTTCAAGGTTGTGATGTGTATATTCTTCCGATAACGGTTCAATACCCCCAGACAGCGCCACCGAGTATCGCGTATCTGATTGTCCCTTTCCAGTACGTACTATAACGAGATCAAACATTCTAGGATCACTAGTTCCTAGTTGCTTCGCGGCCTCCACCAATATTTGTGACAGCGGCTCCTTCAATCCAATTGAAAAAGGCATAACTTTTACCTTATTGTCCGCTCTGTCCAACACATTTACATAAGACCTCTTTGAAATTCGATCGCCGCGAGCACAAAATAGACATCCTGCCCCTGGACAAATGATTGTACGCTTTACGATGGATTCGAAGTGTACATCTTTGGAAATTGGAAATTCATCTAATATTCGTACCTTATAAGTTCCCTCTTTAAGCTTGAGCAGAGAATACCCCAATCCTAGTTCATCGGAGCTAGCTGCCCACTGATTTAAGCATTCCAAAAATTTACTCATATCTCCATCACCCCCAAGTAAAGTATATCATAGACTTTGAGAATGTTCAAGTATCTGATCTTTAGATAGTGGCTTCATACTACCAAAGGATTGGCCAACCTTTACTTCAGCTTCTATAGGTATGTTAAACCCTGGAATCGGCTTCGTGGCCTCTCGGTACATAATTTGAGCTACTTTGTGTGATAACTCTGTAAGACATTCTGCCACAATGGAATCATGCACAGTCAAAAGCAATCTAGCCGCCGGAACTGAATTGGTAAAGGCTTTCCTAATACGGTTCATAGTAATGAATAATATGTCTGCTTCTAAACCTTGAATGGGGGCGTTAATAGCACTCCTCTCCGCATGCCCCCTAATCTTCCTATCTGGTGCCACTATATCTTGTAGCCGCCGCCGTCTTCCAAACAAATTAGTAACGAACCCATGTGATCTAGCACTGAGAATCATCCGGTTGTTATACTCACGAGCCAACGGATGTATTGAATACCATCTGTCCAACAACCTCATAGCTCTATCTTCATCTATCTTGAAATGCTGAGCTATCTTCCAATGTGAGGCTCCCATAATAACAGCATAAGTAAACGCTTTAGCCGCTTGGCGCTCTTCCTTAGTAACCGACTCCGAAGATTTATTGAATATTACAGAAGCATTTAATCTATGGATATCTTGTCCTGTTTCCAGAGCTTCCTTCATTCGCAAGTCACCCACATAGAAAGCCCAAATTCTATATTGAATTTGTGAGAAATCTAACTCAATTAGCGAACTGCCTTCAGGTGATATAAATATATCCCTTGCCCTACTGGCTATTGTCGCTTCTCCTGTGTCCATATCTGATTCCATACGAGGAATGTTCTGTAGATTCGGATTTCTACTAGATAATCTCCCGACTTCTGTTCCATGCATAAGTAATTTCGTATGTATTCTTCCATCACTCTTAATGAAAGATTCAAAGTTGCTTCCGTATGCCGATACCAAATGCTCGTATGACCTCTTCTGCATAATCAATTTAGGAATGTCATGCATTCTCGCTAGTTCTTTTAATGTGGCTTCATCAGTAGATGATTTACCTGTCTTCGTGGTCTTGACTGGTTTTAATTTTAAAATGTCAAACAATATACGCCGCAACTGAACGGGAGATCCCCAATTTACTTCTTCGACCTCAAGTAATTCCTTTGCTTCAGCATTACACGGGTGAGACCGCAATTGGATATCAATATCTGCTGCCGCCTTCTCATATTCAGATCGGATATTCCTCAGTTTATCGACATCTATTTTTACTCCGTTCCATTCCATCTCACACAGGGTATTTTGTGCGGGCATAACAATTCTTTTAAATAATGGAATTAGACCTTCTTTCTCCAACTGTTTGTGGAAAATTCGTCTCAATCTACCTGTCGCATCTACATCAGCCGCAGCATAAGGCCAGATCACACTAAAGGGAATCTTAGAAAAGTCTACCGTTTTCTTAGAGTAAGCGGGCTTTACTTCTCCCTTACCTCTACAGCTTCCACATATCGCACCACTACCAGATATTTCCCCCGTGCCGCCACAAGCAGTACATGGTTCATTAGTGACAATCAGCTTATTCTTCCATTCTTCTATCTCAGCATCATAAAGACCTAAATCAGTATATTCAAGAGCCAATTCCTTCAAACCATGACTTTTCGCGTTCTCATTCAGTAGATAGTGCATAATCAAAGTATCACAGGCGAAATTCTTTACACGAATGCCAACTTTTCTCAAAAACTGAACATCGAAAGAGCCCATATGTGCAGACTTGGGGATATCCGATTCAAAGAATCCTTTCAATCGATCTATGACGGTTTGATGTTTATCTCCCCAATATAGTTTACCCCCTACCAACAAGGGAACAACATATGATTCAGCTTCTGCTGGAGACAGAGCTACACACATTATCTCATGAGTGTCATAATTCAGCCCTGTAGTTTCAAGGTCAAAATCTACAATTGGAGCATTGAACAATCTACACATCAGAGCTTCAAATCCCTCAGTTGAATCTACCAATGTATAATGAGTCGGAGTTCTCTTCACCTCCAAAGAACCAGTTTCTACATATGTTTTGGCAGTAGAGAGGTCTTTGATTAATTGCTCTTTAAATCTCACTTTAGAATCTCCTATACTATGCAATATATAAGAAGGATGATACGTAGGTAGCAATTTGCATCCCAATACTTGATCGGTAGTTATCAACCCTCTCGCTCTAGTGATACCAGACTTACCTGAAAATACCTTGAGAGCAACTGCGCCTAATAAAATTATCAGCTTCGGCTGGACATCCTGCATTTCTTTAATGAGGAAAGGAACATAATCTGTGATCTCCTTGTGAGTCGGGGGTCTATTTTCTACACCTCTGGAAGTCTCCAAGGTAGGTCTAAATTTCACCACATTGGTAATGTACACATTATCTCTGTTTATACCCGCCCCCTTTAGGCATTCTGATAATAATGCTCCAGCCGGACCGACAAATGGCTTACCTTGACGCGATTCCTCTGCTCCTGGAGCCTCACCGATAATCATAATCTCTGCCGGAGTTGATCCTACACCTGGAACAAATCCGACCCCCGTCCTATCACAGTTTGCACCTTCGGGATATTTTTCAATAAGCTTATGCAACAAAGAAACCATTAAGCAGGTACTCCTATTTCAGGCATGGTCACAGGAAATGCTAATCTATGGTACATCTGCATCTCTTCTGCAGTACATTCTACCATTCTATGAAAGTCTGTATAGAATTTATAGTACATTCTACCTTTGAAGGAAGACGTTCTGTTCTTGGTAAAATTGATCTCCACTACGGGTTGCCATGCACCCCCAAATTCGAACCGTAGCTTAGCTGCTTCCTGACATATAGCAATATCATTATACATAAGTCCAACACAATCTGCATCATACTTGAAATCTGAAGCCTCTTTTATATCATCTGCAATAGGTCTACCATTCCCATGCTTTCGTAGCTCTACGGTAGATAATATAGTAACCCCATAATCATTCCGCCAGCTTTTCAGTGCGTCGGAGATTTCAATGGCCGCTTCTCTCATCCCAGAGCCGAAACGCTGCGGAACTCTAACTCTGTGAGCACTATCGATACACACGATAAGATGACGACCTTCTGCTATCTGCTTATACATGCCAATAAGTCTTTTAATATCTCGAATATCACGAATGTGGGTCTCATCTTTTATAGCTATTGAATGGGACATATTCCTAAGAGTCTTCAAAGCGTCATTATATCGCCCCAATAGTTCTTCCTTCTCTTGAGAAGAATAAGCATTATTTGCCTGTATTTTATATTTGGGATTCTTCATTGCATTGATTTCTAGACCAGTTTCCATGGCTAACAAACGAGCTATAACTTCACTGACGGGCTCATCTATGGAGACAAACAAGACAAATGCTTTTCCTGGATTGGCCTTAATGACCTGGAAGCACAAATTTCGGGTGAACGCACTCTTGCCAGTGCCTTCTACACCTCCGAACAAGTACACTTGTGGCTGCAATCCATCCATCTTCTCTGTAAAAATTGGAAACCCACACGATAGTCCTAATAATTCCTCCCGCCTCCATGCAGATTTCTCAAACTCTACTATTTCCCTATCTAAAGTTGACTTTTCCCTGATCACATCAGCAGCACTTACTAAGCCTTCATCGCCTTCTTTCTCGACTATGTGATCAAACTCCTGCAAAACTACGTCCATCCTAACACTTAATTCCTTAGCCATCTTCTTGCATAAATTCTCGCGGTCAATGGGGCTCTTCTCCAGAAGTATAGATCGCAAAGCTCTATCTCTATCAATTTTATTAGATGTAGCTTTATACGCGGCCACATAGAAATCGAACAGAGACACATTGTTGGACGTGAGCAAAAAATCATGTTTGTTTAGGCATTCGTCTGGATCTTTGCATTCATCTCTTTGCCTAATGCTGATCTCCAGATCATGGGCGCTAGTTATTCTGCTTATGATAGCCTCTTCTCCCACCTGTCCACTTTTATCTGTGTCTAGGCAAAATGCAATCTTTTTTATCCCTTTCTTAATAAGTGCCTTGAGGTGATTATCAGTCATAGAAATCCCACATATAGCTACAGCATTCTTGATTCCTCTACGACACATAGTAAGTACATCAGCAAATCCTTCCACCACTATAGCGGAGTCTCCAGCAATGTGATTAAGATTGTAGATCGTCTCAGATTTCTGATAGACCATAGATGTGCTGGAGTTTTCATACTTTCGAAAGTCGGGAGAAGGTCTATCATCGATTGCACGACTTGCAAATCCCACAACTCTGCCCCTTGAATCGTGCACGGGAAAGAGCAACCTTCTATCAAATAGTTCCCTATGTATCAGTCCTGCTCTACTAAGTACCTCAGTTTCGAATCCTCTTTTTCCCAATGCATCTATCAGCTTGTCATAGGAACAATATCCAAGCTTGAACTCCCCAGCCACTTCTTGCCAGCCTCTTTTCCTAATATAATTCATAGCTAGCTCAGACTTAGATAAACCAGTATGAGCCAAAGATGCAGCTATGGCTAAAACCTCATAGACTCTCTGCCTCAGTCGTTCTTCTGGTGTTAGCTCTTCATAATCATAGGATACACCCATAAGATCAGCAAGATAAATCAATGTCTTAGATATCCATTCAGAACCACTTGAAGGTTTATCTTCTAAATAATGGGCAGCATCGAAGATATCACCTTTCAGATTACAGGCGAAACACTTCCAATGCTCTTCATCTGGCCAAAATCCACAGCTAAAATGAATATCGTTATTCTCATGAAAAGCACGATTGGGACAATTGAATTGCTGACCATTGCTGGAGAATTGAGTCCCCTTGACTTCCAAATATTTACGAAGTCCTTTCCTAACTTCAGCCTTCAATCCCTCAATATCTTTAATTTTCTGCATTTGTTCTAATCTCCATGGCACCTAACAAAAGATCAAAAGGCAACAACAAATTAACAGGAAAGCACACTATCTTCTGACCAGATTTGTCCTTTACCATATACGTATAGCCCCATTTTTGAAAGTCTTCGAGAAATGTGATATCATGTCCATAAATCTTATCTTTAGACTCTACAAAGACAATAAGAAGTCTCTTTCGCCATTTCAAATGCCTTAACATTCGGCAGAATTGATCTTCATTTAAGCCAGTCCATCTGCTCCCTAAATGGAAGAATGGACGCTTACATTTTACCTCAATCCCCGCTACATACTTCCCATTATTAGTAAATACTTCTATATCGAATGGGAATAACTTTCCACTGATGGGATCCTGTCCATACCAATGCCGAGCATATGCCAGCAAATTTCGGTTAGTAAGAGATTCGACATATGATGAAACCCATATTTGCCCTCTCAGCCCCTGCAAAGTCTTATGATCGGGGCTTGGGGGCATCCCAGGCGGAATCCACCTAGAAGGTCTTCCTTTTAGTATAGCATTATATTTTGAGGACATTCACCTTACCCTTAAGTATACTACAGGCTGTAGCCAAGATCAATTTCTCTTCGCCGGAGTCTCATACAACCACCTAAAATCTACTCCAGTCTTAGTGGCTAAGTCTTCCGCTTTACAGCGGCGATTATATCTACACATATAACAACTTTTGTAAGTAGGGTCAAATTTCTTAGAATCCACTTTGTTAATGATATTATGTATCCTACCTAGGAGCTTTTCGTAATCTTCCTCAATATACTTTCTAGGAGCATAAACGATCTTATCATGTTGTGGATAAATCAATCCGGCAATATCTTCCTCCACTTTTAATAACCGCCTAGTGGCTAAACTATAAATCACAAGCTGATCATATTCAGATAGTTCCGACTCTTCAAGCTGAATAAGCCCCATCTTAGAGTCCAAAAGTCTAATTCTATTTGAGTTCTTAATTATTAGGTCTACCCCACCAACTATTGAGATATCTCCCAAATCTAACCTAAATTTCCATTCTGTCTTTAGTGGGGGAACCAACAACTCTTCTCTTTGCGCGAGTCTATGAAATTGTTCCAATACTTTGTAACCCTTATTTAACCACTCAGTCTCTTTCTTATTATCTTTAAAGAAAAACTGATCTCTTTGTAATTGATCACTATAAATAGACGGCCATATCTTACGAAGATAGGCCAAATCAAAATCTCTAGATATGTACATCGCATTTATTACGCGATGGAGAGCTCTACCGTGAATTGCAGCAATGGATTGAGGCCAATCGGGGATAACCTTATCTACTTTTTCGTAGCGAAATGCTCTAGGGCACCAGTTGTATAATGCCATCCAACTATAACTAACGCTAGTGGCCTTCGCTCCATCAGGCATATTGGAGCTCTTTTAAATGCTTATAGAAATCCTGTATGGGCTTCAACTCTCTTAATTTACTTAACATCTGGGTGATTCTCTGCTGGCTTATGCTCAACTCTGAAGCAATGCTAGCTTTGCTTCTTCCAGAGCAAAGGCCATCAAACAAGCTAAGATATGAATCAATATTTCGGGGAGTTGATGGTTCCGTATATTCCCTAGACAAAGCAAAGCGAAGTCTACTACGAGTCTTTTGAATCAGATGGTTAATATAAAGATCGATATCCTTTCGCAACAAAACATCTTCCCAATCTACACATAATTTCGATTGGATAAGTGGCGAATCGCCAAGTTCTAACAGAAGATCTAGTGAAACGCCTCTGGAAACTAAAGGTAGATTGTCTAAAAACTTCAATGCGCTTCCTCGTCGGCGCAAGTCATTACCAATCTTCCTCATCTCGCCCCACAATTCAGCTTCATTCATCTCTTCTACAGATTTTTCTTTGCGTTTAAAATTCATTTATCCCCCCTAAAATGGAAAAACAAACTTTATCCCTGCTTCTTTTTTAACCTCTGTGAGCTTCCCATAGAAGACCATAGATCTACGAGCAGGTTTTGTACTATGTCTTAGTCTACTTTGGAAATTTAATTCTTGAATGTAAGTCCTACTATAATAGGGCGTTGATACAACAAGCTTCAGTCTATAAAATTCATACCACGAATGAGTGACTCCGCATCCTCCCATCAGCAAGGCTACAAATGATAGAAGCACAATCTTCGCCTTAGTCCACATACTCTACTTCTCGCTGCACGATGGACGGGTCATGAACTACCTGCTCCAAAATAGTGGCTAGAGCGCCAGAACATGCATTGAATCCTTGTCTGGAATATTTGAGCAACCTGCGCAGAGTTGATACTCCATAAGTGACTCTATTAATAGCCAGCCGTTTTCTAGCTAAATCCCACAAAGTATATTCTCCTACTAAAAGTGTCTCTCCGTCAGTCAAGCATTGGCAAATAGTAAAATCAAAGTAATCTAGAACCTCCTCAGCAGTAGTGTAATATTTCATAAACACAATTTGTATTTTAACCTTGTGATTTTCTGTACCTGGAATGGGGAAACTATAATTCTTAACGTGTTCCCTCTCTGATATCAATTTCGCCCCCTTCTTTTCAAGATCTTGAATAAAATCATCGCGCTGAGATTGGTTTAAAAAGAAGATATCAAAGTCTGTATCTGCTTTAACGTCTTCACCGGACACTATCCTGCGCACAGAACCTCCTGCCAACCAAGGCCCAGTATTGACATACAAGAATGGTAGAGCCTTAACTATCTTCGTGAACAAGAAATCTTCTGTACTGTTGTAGTGCCGACTTATAAAGTTAGATAATGTGTATTTATGATAATTCATTCATGCTCCTTCATAAGGACACCAACAATTTAAAAGGTCTGTTGGTATCCACTCCTGAAAGCCTGTCGAAGCCCACAAGACGGGCGTATTTAATCTACCTCCTAGGTCTTCTATAAAGTCCTCAGCCTTTCTATCTAGATTCTTTGACGCCAAATCAGGTCTGAGATAATCAAAGAAACTTAGCGCTATGGCATCGGGATTACAAGCATCTATAGCTTTGAGCGCAAAATTATCACTCCATCTAGCAATGCGCCTAACTCTATTAGTAACGGTAGTCCTCTCAGGTTTGATATATCCATTTGTACCAGCAGACAATTGCTCCCATGTAAGTTCTGCCCCAACCATATCTCCGGATGGCCCAGCAACTCTTATTGGGTAGGTGCGCATGACCAATATTACACCATGGGGGTAGTTGGATGGTATCCCCGCATCATTCAGCACTTGAGCGGGAGTTATGTCACGGCTAGTGACTGTGGGATAAAAGGAACTATTTAAGGATAATCCCCATCCTTGCGTGGATTCTACAATCACAGCCGTATCCTTACTCCTAATCTTATCCCGCAGAATAGCGCCAACATCAGCAAGATAGGGCGTCAATTCTGATACACCACTGGCTACCAAAGCCTTCCTCATTACTTTATCAGCCTGTGCCGCACCGACTCCCTCTCCCGTAGAGCCTATCCCTTTCACTAAATCTCGTTCTGCTTCTCTATGTTTTTCCTCCACTATTGTAGCCCTAGCATCAATAAATAATCTTTGATCAAGAGATTTGCCCGTAACTGCCTCTATTTCCCTAATTTCTTTAAGCAGCACATCTACATCGATAAGGGCTCCTGGTCCGATAAATAACTGTGCATCGATATTGAACCATCCACAGGGCACCTGCCGCATAGCATAGCGATTTCCGTTGTACAGGATGCTGTGTCCGGCTTGAGGACCACCTGTTCTGACAATTGCTAACCTACTCAAACCAGTTGAATTTAAGATATTCCTCGGATTATTAGGGTCTGACAACCAGCCTATAAAAGCACCTTTCCCCTCAGAGCCGAATTGCCCGCCTAAAACTACCCAAACAGGAACTGATAGTAAATTTTCCACCTTATCTAATCCACCACCGAAGCTGACAAAGCCTGACATACTACCCTCCTATTATTTAATCCCCAAAGCTTCATTAATTTTAAGTTGCAAATGATTAATCTGTTTAGCAACTAAAACATTGAAACCACCTTGATTTCTCCAAGTATTTAAATTAGCAGTCTTATATGCTTCATATTCACCCCGCAACAAGCCAACAGCAGTTATTGTATTTCTCATATTTCTATTCAAATCTACATTTAGCTTAGTATAATTGTGGTACAAAAAGACATTAATGCACAAATTCACTATAACAACCACCACTAACAGAGCAGTTAATATAACCCTCATTTCTCGCCTTGCCCCTTTTGTCTCATTTCTTCATTAATATTTAATACTTTCACTCCGTCCTCTCTTAGGTTGCCCGCCAACAAATCTATATCAGGCTTCTCTTTAGAAACACTCAAAACTTTGGCCTTACCTTCTCTGATCAAGTTATGGACTAAATCTTGTAATTCAGAATTGGATAGATCGTGCCCTAGGCGCATTTGCTCCATTTCTATAGCATCCACTAGATCTTTACATGTTATTACATTAATACTATACATTTATTTTCCTGCTTCTGAACTGATTAGACAACTATCATCTTCATACTCATTGCAAATAGGAACTTTGAAACCAGATTTTAATTTTACCATATTATTCGTTTTGTATCTGCATACTATGCATTCTTTCATAATATCCCTTTCATCACACTTAACATTATGATCTATCGTCTACAAAATCTAATAGAAGAAACTACCGGACACAAAAATATTAGTTATTAAAAGAGCCCAAACATATTCAACAAACCACGATCATTAGACTTCGACCGATTCTCTAACCGTCTCAGTGCTTCCCTATGACTGGTTCGGCATTCGTCCTCAGTCATAACTCCAGCTTTGCAAGCCTCAATTAAGCGAGCAATGTAGTTGTCGGTCTTGGCATACGTTGAGGTCTGAGACAGACCGATGCCACCAAATACTGTCCCAATTGAAATACCATCTGTACCGAGAGCAGATGTTGGAACTGCATGTCCATATGAGTATACTTTAGTCTCATCACTCGCATTAACGCTAGTGCTATTGCTCACACCTTCGTTGGTTGATGATGCCTCTGAAACTCCACCAATTGCGGTTGCGCTCCCACCAGTGCTAGTCGCGGTTGCACTACCCCCACTACCACCAGCGCCACCACGTCCACCCTGACCGCCATTCCCCCCGTTACCACCACTTCCACCCTGTCCACCATTACCACCACCAACACCAGGGTTATTAATCCCGCCGCCATTTCCGTTGTTGCCTCCATTGCCTGAGTTACCAGGCGCGGCAAAAGCGATCTGCATGGCTAAGCACAAAGCGCATAAGAGCCCCACAATCAATATTCCCTTTTTCATCCAATCCTCCTTGTTATCGACCACAAATTGGGTCAATTGATCTCATCTAGATACCAACATCTGCTGTAACTCAATCTGATTGTTTATATGACACCGCTTGTACTTCTTGCCACTACCACACAAGCACAAATCGTTTCTTCCTACTTGTAAGACCCTACATTCCTCGTCTAAGATAGTCCTCCCATTCATGTGTGATATTTCATGCTGCACCACAACGGCATCAAACCCATATAATGCATACAATCTACCGTCTCCATTTTTTACGGTTATCTCTGCTGCCCTAAGGACGCTACGAGAGACACCAGGAAGGCTAAGACAACCCTCAGGAGAAACAACCGCACCATCTTTCTCAATTATTTCTGGATTGTACAAATTGAGCTTTGTAGATTTTGTTCTGACAATTGCTACTCGCTTAACTAATCCTATCTGCACACCAGCAAGTCCCACTCCAGGAGTCGACGAATTACCCAAAGCATTCTCCAATTGCATAAAAAGTAGGTCTAAATTTTCCGCTTCTGGTTTTACTTCCTCAGAAATTCTATGAACAAAATCTAAGTCAGTAATAATACCAACTGTAGTCATTACTCTTTACCTATTTCCTCTTTAATCGTCGCTCCAATTTTCTACTCAATCTCATCCCAATTTAGGTAGTCTCAATGAAAATAGTGGAGTCTGGCAGACCGCCGACACAACAGGTGCTGGCCTTACCACAATCTGCCTCGCTCCGCCGTAGTACCAATTTGGCTCAGCGTTGTATGTGTACTCCACCGAGTGTGCGTCTCAGTGGCCTTGCTGGGGGACGGTTGCAACTTAGGAACCGAGAGTACCCAGCCCCTCGCTCCCCTACTTTACTGTGACTTGAGCTTGGCATGTATGGCAGCGCTGCCCATATCCTTGAATGCGCTGTGATACTTCCAAGGTATTATAACGAATAGCCCCTAAAGTTGTGTTGACCGCCCTAGTCAGATCATCAATTACTTCGTACCAGGTAAGCTCTTTCAATTCAATCCTCTCAGACCATTTCTTCCAAAATTTGTTTACGAAGGTCTTGGGAAAGAGGTCTAATACTACAGAAATTTCCCTTACGCTACCGACTTTCTCGCCATGTATACTCTTAAACCATTCCATTAACCTAGACGCGCTAGTTACATATTCCGGAGAGAAGGAGTAATCCCTCTCATGCCACACGTCCATCTTCTGAACTAAACCATTAGTACACACCAAACGATTCAAGCCAGCAGATACCCGAACGTCTCCATTTAACGCTACGAACAACCCACAATCTACGAAATCTCCCTTAGATACCTGCTGACGTAGCTTCGTATTGAGAAATTGGAGCTCTATATTATGTCCCCAACTACCAACGACGGCTCGATCAAACCCTAATCCAGACTGTTGAACCCCCTCAATCGCCCTCTGGAACCGACCATCTGATTCTTCTTTAAATGGAAGAACCCTATTTCGCAGCACAATTGTCCTATCTTCATTAGACTCTTCGTCTTCCAATTTTCCTTTAATCAAGTCTACTTCGACCATGGGAACACCTGTGTGCTTCCAGTATTTCAACAAAACATCTTTTAAGGCGGTATGCTCATGGTTTTGATACAACACTCTCCAAAGTCTTCCAAGTGGGGCTCCTAGAATAGATGTATCCACAGTGATTGAATCCTTGCTATATGGTACGGTAACGGATACCGTTTCTTCTGTGTCACTCCATTGACCATCTAGAAGGCTTCTACCATTCAATGACACCGTAGACGCTGAGGCCGGAAACCCTCGAAATTTATACCAGGAAGCACCATTCATCGATTACCCCCTTGTTGTGTAGTCACATGAGACCTACACAAAGTATACCACAGACTTCCTTTCATGTCAAGACTTCTGTATTTCTACTTTAAGTGAGGGGAGTTTTCCTGCGTCAGCTAACCTCAGCAATTCTTTGAAGTCCACCCCATAAAGCTGCTCCAAGAGGGTCTTTGTGTTCCGAACCAACTGCCCAAAACATGACATGAAGCTGGGGATATCTGTAGAAAGCTCTGAGCCATCCAACGCCTCTACAGACTCTCTTAGTCCCCAGCCACCCCTATGCAGTGCGCTCTCCCCCAAGTCCGTAATTACCAACTCTTCTATCAGCCCCTGATTTACTTTACCCATCTACCACCCCCGCGCAATGGCAAGCACCACATGAGAAAGAGTCACGCCCCAAGGCGCACACAACAAGTATACCACACGGAAGTGTTCTTTGTCAAGATTCCTACGCTAATCAAGCCTCAATTCGTCTTTACAACCAGTACACCGTACAGCAACCAACTTGGGATACCACACTTGTTGATCAAATCGCAGCATCGGTCTCTCCGACACATTGGGCAGATAGTTCACCTCCCCGCATGGGCACAATGCTATTAATTCAGGTTCATTCACAGTCATTGCTTGTTTCATTTTTGCTGTTCTTTTTTGGCCTTAATTGCGGCAAACCGCGCTTTCGTACGTTCTCGTGCCGCTGCTTGAATAGCCTCTAATCTATCGATTTTATGCTCATCTTGATTCCCCCCAAGCGGGGTGCTTTTAAGCTCCGTAGCTAAATTGATCGCTTCATCTAACTCTGTTGAAGTCATTGCATTAAAACATTTGACTCCAAGTTCTTTCGCGGCCAATTTCTTAGCTTTACCCATTGCTCCCCCCAATTTTATCTTTCTTCCCACTGACTCAGACAGTCTACGCTCTGTCTCTTTAATTTTGTTTTTAGGTTTCTGTTCATAAAGCCTATGAATACTGGACAAATATGCAGCCTTGTGTCCTTGACATTTAGGAACGACGCAAGGAAATGAACCGACTCTGTGACCATACAGAGGGTCTTTATCGGTCATTTTTCTCCCCCTCTGGTTTGTAATATTCAGGAATGTAATAGATTTGCTCTGATAATTTATCATCTTTGTAATGACCTTCTACTGTTCCACAAATCTTGTGTATATGTCTTACCCTATAAGGATTTGGCAATCCTCTTTTGTAATGATCATGCCAAATGGCTTGACATTCTGCTGAATGTACTGGAAGAATAGATACGACGAAAATCATAACAACAGTGAGAATGATGCACAAAATAGTAAAGAACAATAATTGTTTAAAATAATCCATCATACGCCCCCTATGGCCTCTGCAAGATCATCTGACACTTTAAACCCCCTAGACAACGCAGAAGTAGATACTCCCACAATCTCATGAATATCAGGTCTAAATACCTTTGTACTTCCAGCAGGGTCATCAACAAGAATTAAAATTTCATCATCTGTTGCGCCTACTTGTTCTCCTACATATAATACTGGAATTTTATTTTTCATTTCAACGAAAAATCCTATTTAATTGATAATGCAAGTTCAACAATTCACCCCTATTAATATGAAAACGATACAAACGACCTATACACAGCACAAACCTACGCCGTTTCAAGTCCCTCTTTCTAGATTCATATTTGACTCTATTTATTTTTATCATTGTTTCACCCCGATTTAACTTTTTCTAATAATCTCTGAGTTTCTAAATTAACTTTAGATTCCGACCATTTCGGATGCTTGACATGCAATAATTCATGCACAATATCCTCGTCTGTCAATCTTCTTGTATGGTGAATGATAGCTTCCTTAGACTTCCTGTCTGCATGGACTCCAACAAAACTCTGCCCAATTTTGTGAGCTCCATTACAGACTTGCCACGTTCTAATTCGCTCTAACTTGATATGAAAGTCCTCTAACTCTAAGAATCCTTGCCAATACGCGAGAGTAACCAAATCATGCATCAATCAAATACCTCGTCTTGACACACTTGACACATGCCGGAGATTCGAGCTTCTTTCATAGACAAATGGTCTTTTAGTCCCGCTATTCTCGTCTTTTTATCACAAGTAGGGCAGTCATATTCCGAAGCACAACCCATACAAAAGTATTTGTCATTTATTTGAAATGCATTGGGAAGAGACATAAGCTTTCCGCAACTATAACATGTAACATCTATATACAAAGATTGCTCTCCATTATTCATCGATTTCGTTTCCTCAATTCTTTAATCAAAGCATACCCCTCATAGCAGACTTCATAGTCACACTTTTCACTGTCGTGGCATTCACCAAGTTCTGAATAGTGATAATCATGCTCCTGCTTTATACCCTGCTTAATATATTCTACAAGTCTGCTTTTCAATTTAGGATTCATTCTATTCCCTTAGTTATAGACCTCTCTAATCAATTCCTCTTCCCAAAATTCTTCTAATTCGCCAGTGGAAAATCGAACTCCAATCATGGGTTGCTCTGGAAAGATTTGACCACAACCACATTCGTACTCGTAGTATTCTACTTGCCCCACCTTATCTAGAAATCTCTCGTCAAAAGTCTCATCGCCTGAGCCAATTACTCTTACCATTGCCCCTATATTAAAGGGAGCACCCATAACATCTTGATGAATTGGGTTAGCTTGAGCCATTATTGTTTCACCCTTGCAAGTCGATGAATTTCAAGAACTTTTAAATTTCTGTTCATCCAATAAGATAAACTCTCCAAAGTAGTAATTGCTTCGTGGGTATTCTTAGCAATGACGCATGTATCTGTACTACGATCGTTTGCGAAGGCGCGATATATATATATTTCATCTTATCCTTTCCCTTTTTCATTTCACCAATCCAATTTCCTTCAAGTTCTTTTCCCCAACAATCTTGCACTTACTAACACGAAATTTACCCTCTGTTGCGACAGGGATTGCTAATATATCCTTCGCCGTAAACTCAGCTATAAAGATTTTGTATCCCTCTCTCCACTCATCCATGCACCAATCTAATGTTGCAAGATTGATACCTGACCCACATTGAATATAGGGGTCAGAGTTCCCCTGCTCTCTATAGGTTCTACCAATTTGATAGACAATGCCTCCATTAAAAGGCTCAACTCCCTTCTCAGTAACCAACTTGTACGCCCTGATCTTTCCTAGTTGATCTAGTAACAACATCAATGGTGTAATTTTAGAAATATTTAGATTTTTTGCTCTCCGTAGGTTTGCTTCCCGTAGGTCTGCTCCCCATAGGTTTGCTTCCCATAGGTTTGCTCCCCGTAGGTCTGCTCCCCGTAGGTCTGCTCCCCATAGGTTTGCTCTCCGTAGGTTTGCTCTCCGTAGGTTTGCTTCCCGTAGGTCTGCTTCCCGTAGGTCTGCTCCCCATAGGTCTGCTCCCCGTAGGTCTGCTCCCCATAGGTTTGCTCTCCATAGGTTTGCTCTCCGTAGGTTTGCTTCCCGTAGGTCTGCTCTCCGTAGGTTTGCTTCCCGTAGGTCTGCTCTCCGTAGGTTTGCTTCCCGTAGGTCTGCTTCCCGTAGGTCTGCTCCCCATAGGTTTGCTTCCCGTAGGTCTGCTCCCCATAGGTCTGCTCCCCGTAGGTCTGCTCCCCGTAGGTTTGCTTCCCGTAGGTCTGCTCCCCATAGGTTTGCTCTCCGTAGGTTTGCTCTCCGTAGGTCTGCTCCCCATAGGTCTGCTCCCCATAGGTTTGCTTCCCATAGGTTTGCTCCAGAATTGACGGCTGCAACAACGGCAATTTTGAAACTACCAAACTCTCCTGAGAACAGAACCCTTCCCGAAGTCTTATGCTTAATCTCAAATTTCATTTTACCCCCTCTTCCCCTCTCTCAACTACTATGAAAGTAGCAATATGTTTACATAATCTCCCACTCAGTACATAACTATCACACCCACATCGGTAAGAAAATCTATTGTTGCCTGTCCTTCTCTTTGCAATTGGGTAAAAATGATCTCCGGACAATGCTCTTCCATACAAGACAACTCCATTGATTATTCTTTTAGGCTTAGATAGCCAAACCTGAATCCCATTAATATTTACTACCTTTTCTCTTTCACTGGTAGCTATCATTTCGTGCCTCGCTTCAGAGCTATGGTATCCCAGCCCACTTGCGCTACCACCCAACCAAGCCTCTGTAACTTCTCTGCTCGCTCAAAGCCTTTAACAGACCTTAGATTAATTGTTCGATATTGAAGTTTCATTTTATCTCAGCCCTCGCGGCACCTTCGGGGGCATCTTCTACACAATTTTCACACCACCACAGTTCAGGAAAGTCTTGATGAATCCACCCCTCTCCTACACACACCGGCGCTGCCGTACAATTTGCGCACTCTAAAACGTTCAATTTCACCCTCTTTGCCGAAAATTGATCTACATATCTCATCTTGCCTTCTCCCATGTTGTCTTTCGACCTTTCCCCTAACCTCTACCCCAAGTATACCACACGGGAGTATCCCTTGTCAAGATCTCCAAAATGGCCTTACAAAAGCCTTACACGTCGTCTAGTGGTTTGTCTATTAATCCATACTTCAAACTGGTAGACAGACGTGTATTATTCACCACACTTCCAGAAGTTGTAGCATAGCTAATATAATAAGCAAAATTATAATACCAAAAATCAAAAACTTAATACACAGATTATCTCGTACCCATTTATCCATCTATTTAATAACCTCATCTTACGATTTTGCTATAAGATATGCCAATGCTGCTGTAAGTAGAATAACCGCTATCCCGAAAATATCTAATGAAGCCATTATATGATCTCCTATGTTTCTTGACTGCCACTCATGTTGATTCTCTACTTACCCATTTCTTGCGTCTAGGTGCTTCTTTAGGCATGGGTTGCATAGCATTCTTTTTTGTAATTCATCCGCTTGACTTGAAGATAGTTCCTTCCCACTTGTCACTATTACATCAGCTTCACAATTGTTACACTTAAACAGAGTTTGTTTATTAAATATAAGTTTTCCGCATGTGTAACATTCTCCTACGACATAACCGCATACGGTCTTGCCAACACACCAAATATGAATATGCTTGCAAGTAATGACTCGGAACCATCTTTTTAATTTATTAACTAAGTACATTTTTTAACCCTTCTTCGCGATCTATTCAATATTCGACTACTATCTTCCACAACCCTTTGCAAAATTGTTATTAACGTTTTAGTCGGATTTATGCCCCTGTACCCTCTGTATTCATTGCATACTCTATGTGCCAATAATATTTTCACCTCACCGATTGGAATTAAGACATGATCTCTGCTAGCACTAAGTTTATGCCTTCTGTGTACTTTCCCTGGAAAGGGAGCAGCTAATCCACAAATCCAACATATGCCGCCATGCAACTTATAAAGTTTAGTTAATGTCATATTATTTTTGGTAGGCTCATCGGGAATTGAACCTGAATCTGCCTGTTATAAGCAGGCTGCTCTACCATTGAGCTATGAGCCAATTTTTTCTTTTTTGATAAGTTCATTATATCACAAATAAGTGTAAGAGTACCGCTTTCACATGTTACCCCATTTAAATGTAAAACATGATAAACTGGTTGCATTTCCAAACTTTCTCTTTTACTAAGAATTTCAGAATTTAAAAAATGACTATTTATACATCTGAAACAGGGTTTCATTTTTTATTTTTCCAATTTTAAGTAACCATCCACAGCGGCATAATTTTAAATTTACATGGATAAGAACAATTTTTATGATTACAAGATAATCGATCAAGAATTTTCAATATAACCATTTTAATCTCCGTTATTTTACCAATCCTTCCCCGTTTTATTGTCCTCGATCTTATACACTGTCCCGCATGTTAGACATTTGCCAAGAATGTCTCCATATCTTCCCTCGAAGAGAGAAAGCACATCACCGCAATCGGGACATATATCATTAGGTTCTAGAGTTAACATATCTACACCTTAGTTGCTACTCTCATCCTTACGGCCTGTTCTGCTGTAAGGTCATGATGACTATGTTCTACACCATAAAACTGTACACACCTAGCCTTGTAACTTCCCTCACCATAAAGCACCTGCCCACACAATCTCCATGGTTCTAATCCTATCTCGGAGTCTCCTTGTAGTAAGACCCTTTTTAGCTTTTCATACCCTTGGGCATTCATTACAATACTCCTGCAGCAAAACTGTGTGATGTGTTAGTATGCAGTATGTCCCTCTCATACCACCTGGCGTCATAACCAACACGAACTAGTTCTTGTACTTTCTCATCAGCCAGCACTACATCATCATACGCTTGGACTGCTTTCACAGGCTCCACAGAGCTTGGCTCCAATGCTACAACCACATAAACTTTTCCTAAACTTCCTAATTCTTTAATAGTCATTGTATCCTCTCTTTCTTCGTCCACCTCTTGAACTCCTTACGCGCCCAACCATCTGCCGCCCTTTCTGTCCAATGGTTATCGTGAGATTGTGAATCAAGATCATCAATTTCTCGGTATGCCTCTATGTATGCCTTATACCCTTGCTGTACATGACAAATTTCATGCAAAAGAACCACCAGAGCAAAATCCCCAAACCTCTCATGTCTACCGAGTCGCCTTACAAAGCGTGGAGTATTCCAGTTTTTACGAATTGAGCCAAGATAAATCTCAATATGATCTGAACCGCCTAACTCAGAAGCAGGAGTAAATCGCGTTACCCCCCCTCCCTTCTCAATATAAATCCACACGTTCTTGAGGAACGGATACCGCTTTTTGGCTTCTCGAATCAACGTTGCTGTTTTCATCTTCTCTCTACCCCCTACCTAAAGTATACCACATGAAAACATTTCTTGTCAAGATTTCCATACTTTAGATAGGTCAACTACCACCGTACCATTTTCGTCCTTTGAAATTGCTGCAGGAGAAATACCAGACATAGAAAAAACACACAGAACGCAACAGTAATCTTCCATCCCATATATTTTCTGTATTTCTTTACAAGAATCACAAACGCCCTTCATTTTAGTTACTCCTTATGGACATGTACCTTAATCTTACTTGACAAAGCAACCAGATTTCTAACTATGGGAATCAATTTCTTTGTTGTTCTATAGTCTGATACTTCTAATGAAATTCTATCAAAAAGATCAAACCTAATATAATGCTTGTCTGGTTCTAAATTGTGCTCCAATGAACTAGAAATATGCACAGGCAAATCAGATGCTAGCACCTTTGCTATAAAAGACGCGGAGCACCGCTTCATATTACTCTCCCAACAAGGTTATCTCTAAATTGCACCTACGGAGATTAAGTGTGTTACCATCCTTATATTTGACAATATCTTCTCCCACTTTCATGCCCTGATGACCTTCTACAAGTCCAATGATTTTCCTAGCCACGTTAATACCAAACTTGGTGCCATCCACTTTCTTAACATAATCCTGGCCTTTTCTTTTATCCAAAAACAAGGCGGAACTAGATTCTCTTAATTCCTTAAAATCTTCTAGATGAATCCGAACTGGACGAACATTGTATGACTCTTTTAAATATGCTACAGGGATTGTTATTTCTTCTTGGCCACATTCACACAGTCTCATTTTCTGCCCCCTCTTTGCAGCATTCCTCAGCTTCTTCCTCTGTGTTGCACACACCACCACACACGCCACAGCCATATCGAATCGGCTCATCACTTAGAGCACACCTAAAAGCTGTCGGGTCTAACTCTCTCAACGCTGCTCCTTGCGGAAACTCCATACCGCATATTTCAACCTTACCATAAATACTATTCAGTTCTTCCTCAAATTCATCTTCGTTCTTCTCAACCTCGTAAGCTTTCATCTAGGCTCCTTTCAGGCACTCAACTCAAAGTCCTCTAAGCATCCCTCACATACCCTCTTAATATTACCCACTACATCAACCGTGACCGACTTCGTGTCAATAATCTTCACTACTTCCCCACAAGCCCCATTCTCACATCGTGTTTCATCCCCTGCTAGAAAATCATCATTGTAAAGCTGAAAGTTTGTCATTTTCATTGCCCCCTCTTTTGTCCTACATTTAAAGTATACCACACAGAGGGTATTTTTGTCAAGATTTCCTTTTAGCGCCAGCCTCTCCATAATATTTCTTAGCGCAATTCTCCATATATTCAGATTGCTCATCCGTCATACTATGACTGAACTCATAATAGAGCCTATGCTTAATAGCTTCCTCTCCTTCTAGCAACAACTCTCCTTCCAAAGTCTCCGGTGAATATTTAGATGGATATCGCGAATGTGAGCTCCCTATAAGCCAATCTATTACAATATTCAATTGTTTACTACTGATGTTTTTCCCTTCCTTATATTGAGCAGACAATGATAAGAAGAAATTTCTCTTCCAGTCGGAGCGGAATTTAGTAAACCGGAAGGCTAAAATAAAAGCTGGCATCCACCAGTCCACTTTTGCCTTCCAATATTCCAAGCCACAGAAATGGTAGAAAGTAGTCCGCCTAGCTCTCTCCCATACCTCTCGACATTGGGCTCCAACTCCATCGGGGTTATAATCGGAGATTATGGCACCACAAATTCTACAATGCCTTCCTAAAGAGGTTTCCATTTATTCTTCCACTGTTTGATCTTGCGGAATATTGATCACTAAGCTAAAATCCTCAATTGCTAGATTCCATAAAAATTCATCGATCTGCTGCTCTGTTTCAAATTGCTTTTCACCGACCCAATCTAGCCCCATTACAAACCATGTACCATCCCGATTCTCACCCTTGTGTTCCTCCACCCAATCAATCATCAAATCTTTCATTTCGCGTTCCTCTCACTTATTTGTACACTTCCCAATACTCTACATCACTAGAACCAGTATAGTGGTCATAATTTCTAATTGGACTATAGGTTTTATGAATTGTTTTCTGGTAAATATCCTGAAACGCTAAATTGGGGTTGCCTATGCGCTCTTTTATTGCATTAAACAACGTTGTGGCATCGCAATCTTCCTCAAGATAGGCCGTCTTACCTTTTTGATAACTATAACCCGTAATCTTGTTTGTAATACCTAGTTGCTGTAGATGTTCTTTCGGTACTGCTAACCACCCATGCCCTGGGTCTGAATAGAATCGATATTTGACTACTGTAAAATCTATGTTTTTCATTTTATTCTCCCCAAGCACCACAATTTGACTAGCTGAGCAAACCTATATGGCAAATATACTTTACCTTTCTCTCCGTCTATTCTTTCCATTAATCTGTAAACCACCACGGCAAGGCTGCTCATTTCATCCTCTTTATTTGACTTCCGCTAATGTATGTTCAAACCCATAGTGTAAATCACGCTCAAGTGGCAGTCCACGAAGTCCTGATGCAACAACTGTTGCATGCTCAATTTCACTCAATCGAAAATATCCAAGCTCTTTCTCAAATCCATCTACTAGTCCAAAAAACTCCCAATCCCCATTCTCTACCTGCTCTCCCTCTGTAACATACCAAGTCCAACTGCCTGAAGGGTCAAAAAACTTCACAATAATTTTTACATCCTGCGGCTCTTTACCATCTTGACTGTAAAGCTTTGGCAGTCGCGTTTTAATTTCTTCCGTCAGTAATTTCATTCGTGCCTCCTGCGTTGTCTCTCGATCTCTATTTAAAGTATACCACATATCAGCCCTATTTGTCAAGATATTACTAAAAGACACTTAGAGAGACTTAAACATACTTATATTAGTAGATATAAACTAATTGTATAGGATATATCAAGGGGTTGTACTACAGATGACAAGCTGTTGTATTAGGTTAACAGCCTGCTATATCCCTCTTTCTTTAGGGTATAACAAGCCCACTTTGGTAGGGTTAAGACTCTCAAAAATCTGAATTAGTTTATTGGTTTCCGATTGGGTTCTTCCAAGTATATAACAATATTTGTGTTTAGCGGGCACAACTCTAGATACACACTTGGCTTGAAAGTCTTTACTTTTTAATCTTAACCTCTCTTCTATTTCCCTTGGCATGTTTTTCCATATAATTTTATCTTTTGATTGCCATGATGGATCCCACATAATGCCTAATTCATTGGCATACCTCTTGTACATACTTCTTGATCTAAATTGTCGATCTGAAAACCACCGCTGCGGATTAGATGGATCCATAAACATTCTTGTAGTACCGGACGCCTTCCCTAGATAAATGAAGTTACAGGCTTGATAAATTGTACCCAATTCTCTCGCTTCGGGATCTGAATATGCGACAAATAATCTGTATTTAGTATTGTGTACCATCCACCGAATTGACTTCATAATTAACCAACTGGCGGTATTTTTAGGAGCCCATGAAATGCTAGCCCCTCTCGCGATTAATCTTTCCATATGCCTGTTTTCTTTCCCAAGAAGCACACTGAAAGCATTTGGCATAGACATAACAACGACACCAACGAGAATATTATGGTAATAAGCAGCGAACCTATGGGTAGGATGTAGAGGCATAGTTCCTAGCCATTCATATCGCTCTATAAAACGCTTTATTTCAGAACATTTTATGGATTCTGATTTATCAATAAAGCAAAATTTTAAATCGGAAATTTGTATGTTTTCTATTTCTTCTGAAGATAAGTTACAGGAATCAAGATCCTCAGATAGAGTTGTGAGTTTCATTTCAAATTGCCAACAGTGTGCTTTGTTGTAAGATCGTAGTTTTCCCATTTATAATAAGAATATCATAGAAACAAATAGATTTAAAGGTTTATATAGTTTTCTTTTTTATTAAAAAGTTATAAGTAAATTTTTTCTTTTTTGTTTTTTAAAAGTTCTCTCGGTTCCCTCACCTCAAGTATATCAAAGATAAGAATATTGCTCAAGTATTCTATCCTCATATACAGAAAAGCCCCACCTTCGTTTGAAAAAGTGGGGCTAGCTATTAGACTATTTGAAGATCAAGGAAGATATATCCGAAGGCCGAGAAAATATTACTTCTTAGGATTCTGAGGCTTTCCATGCATATCATCAAGAGCCTTATCTACATCCCCTCTGTGCCTCTTAAGGGAAAGATCAAACCTCTCTTTCCACTTCTTATAGCCACGGGGGTATCTTAGTTTGATCTTTCCAGACTTAACGAAAGCATCCAACTGATCACGTAATTGAGTATTTTGGAATGGTGTGTTTTCCATTGTTTATGCCACATCCTGTCTTCGAAAAAATAAAAATGGGGCTGGATATTTGTTTGATATAGCAGTATTGAGTAATCCAAACAGTGGCGGAGTGACTAAAACATCATTGCTACTGGAATCTTTAACTGTACCGTTTGTATGAGTCCGATTCCATGTCAGCCCTTCATCAGAACTTTCCAATCTATGTATCATGTCGTTTCCATCATTTTGCATATCGGGATTTAGCTCTATAAACCCTGTAGGCTCAATAGCACCTGCATCAATTAAATAATCCAACAAATACGCTACTATTTTATTGCTCTCAAATGTAAGCAGAAATGGATTAGAATTTACGACATCCTGCTGCTCTGTGGTCAAGCTTGCGGAATAAACAATACCACCAGTAAAAGTTGACCCAGACCATCTACCAGTAGAAGCATTAAATTCAGTGTTTTCTGCTTCAAGGGGGACGAACCATTTTCGCATCAAGTTCGTCCAGTTGGAATCTGTAATCTCTATATCACTTATTCCAACCTTTAGCACTTGAGGCTTAAAACTTTCTATAGCTAAGGCAAAAAGCTGACCCATCTTTAAATATCGTGGTCTGTTGGGGCTTCTATAACCCCAACAGTGCGTGGTCTCAAAACTCGGCCTGGGGGATCTTGCACCGTAGGCACATTGAGAAGTGGATTGGAAAGTACAGCAGCGGGGTAAGCAAACGTCTTCAAATAACTATATACAGGGTCATAAAACACTATTGTTACACCGTTGCTAACAGTAATGCCACTACGACCAAATCCATCATCATGTGCGCCTGAAAAGGGGGGAACATTTTTATTATCTTCGGCTATTGTATTATTGAATGTTGTAATATCTCCTGGAATTGCATCCGTCAATGTAGTAAATTCTGGAAGCGGAGAACCTACAATATGAATATGATAATCTTTGTTCCGTTGGGTTAAGGTTTGTGTTTCATCAATAATCTTAACCCATTCTGGGTGCCTAGTCGTGTCACCCGCCACACGACGTACAAATGAACCCCTACCTTGTTTTGTATCCAATGTTGATACTGTAAAGTTCCAATTATTTGGAACTGGACTGCTAAAACTCCCAACAACATCTGCAATCTGTATTTGTCTAGTTGCTCTTCCACTTCCTGCACTTGCATGAGCAATGGGCTGAACTAGTGATTCATTAAAGCTTGTCCCATCACTATCTGTAACTGCGATGGTTCCCGATTGATGACGAACAGCTGTCGATTCTCCAGAATGGGGGCCAAAACACCCGAAGAATAACCAATATGCTGGGGCTGAAACAAACGTCCATGGAGTAAAGCCACCCATACCATCGTCTTCACGCATAGCAACACCATGCCGAATTATTTCCACAACTTGAACAATTGGATATATAGTTAAATCGAGTCGATAATTTTTTGGAGATGTGATGACACCTCCTCGCAATTTAGACCACTCACAATAGGTAGCTCCTACAGACAAATTGCTGGAACGGGGAATAACTGAGTGATTGATACCTCCCGAAAAGCCTGCTGGCTTGATTGCAGTAGCAAAAGTTTCCGCTTTCATATTAGGCCAATCAGTATTTATTTCCACCACCCCGTGAGTAGTGTGAGTTGATATAGCATCTGTATTGGCCTTACTATCGACGAAATTGGTTAGAGTGCCGATATTGAATAATACCTCTCCTGGGCTAGATATAGTGGCTTGTCCCCCATGATAAAAATTCCATATGTGTCGTTCGGCCAATAATTCCCCCGTATTAAATCCGGTGCATTTACTATGATGTACATTCAATTCGGAATGTATAGTAGTAACATGCGACACATCAGCCGCTATGATAGGTGCTTGCTGATAAAACACTTTATCTTTTACTGACTTAACTCCACCTATATTTATGGTATTTTTAGGATTTTGTACTATTCCTTGATATTCCCAAGTACCACCACCATTTCGAATAGTAATTCTCAAAACGATTTCTGATTCGTTTGCAGGAATTGCTCCATTAACTCCATTACCAAAAGTTATGGTTCCTGTAGTTTCATTGTAAGTATATACCTGATCGATGCTCGAACTTGACGAAAAATCATTGACTTTTGCCCATTTAGTTCCTCCCACGGTGACAATGGGTGTGCCTTTAGTAGGAGCTTTTATCAAAGACCCTGATATAGTAAATTGCTGATTGGCCGTACCATTGCTATTACCTAAAGATTCTACATTAATAAAGTCATAGCGAGTTATAAATGTTTTGGTAGGTCTAAAGAAATTTATTCCTACAAGAGTTGTAGAATAGCTAGCCCTAGATGGTGTAAACTCTTCTAAGAATAAGGATAATCGATCTGAAAATCGAGAAATGCTACCAGAATGAAAGGACATATCACTAGGTAATGCAGGAGTCACATCTAATTTAAATGATCCAATGCTAAAGATATCCCCCCCATTTGCACTACAATCAATCACTTCTGTTGTACCACCATCAAATGAATCACAGTTGTTGGGGGTAATATTTTGTTCAAATGAAATTCTAGATTCTATACAACGGTTTCCACTGGAAAAATCGAAATCGACTTCATCAACTCCATTTACATTAACTTCTCTGGCAATTGGATCAAATAAATGGATAATAGTTCCATCATCATTATCTACAAACCACGGATCTAATAATTCATTACCAAAATTAGGCATCAGCACAATTCCGCGTCTACGAAGGTGACCGCCCCACGTTTGGTTGCCTTATAGAGAGTTCCAGATTCAGCCTCTACTAAGATAGCTGGTATGCCCACTACTATAGGATGCCTGAGGTCTTCTATATGGATAGCCCTAATATGGATCCTAGATGGTAAAGTAGGAGATTGTTGAGTTGTAGAATCTGGTAAGGTAAAAGTTCCACCTATCGAACCATCGGTATGGATGTACAATTCACCTCTATTTGTGTCTATCCATTCATCCTGTGGGTCATTCCCCCCAAGCTCGGCAATTTTAGGATTTTGGGGTTGATCATTTCCCTCTGAATCGGTCTTGAAATAATCTTCTAAAGTCAATCCCAAAGAGTTTAATATTTTCTCTGTAGACTCTCTGAGCTCTATAATGTGCCTTCTTGCTGGTTTAGTTTCTATATCAATATCGGAGAATGCAGTTTGTGGGGTAATACCTAATTCCGTCTCTAAGTCCTGCAGAATGGTTTGTATTTCTTTTATGTGGATGACTCGTATGTTGTCTCGTCCTTCGTATGGGGAACCATTTAGCCCAAACTTGGTAAAGATAGGATCATTACTCCATTTAGGTACGGGGTTCCCCTCACTGTCCGTGCCTTGTACACCTTGTATCCTTCCTGAAGTAGAGGTGCTGTCAGTGCCAATATCACTGTGACAAGTGGGACACAGATTTGCCATTATTAATCCTGATATACGGCGTGAGCCGTGCTAGCCAATTGCAGTCTATTTTGTAATTCCTGTTTTCGCAATGCTGCGATATTTTGATCAATTTCCACATCTTCAAGCAGCGTAACTCTAAATTCTGTAGAGGACACACGCTCGGCGTTCTGACGCCTTTCAACTCTTGGGGCGGCAACTGCTAGTGCCGCTATAAATGGTTCATTAGTAAGGGCAATTTGAGTAGTAAAGCCACTGGTAAAATTATGTACCACTTTTACTACGTCTAGTTTTATCCCGTTCACCAGTACTGTGCTTTTGAGACCAACAGTTTCATCCCCCACTATTGTAATAGTGCCGCTTATACTCGGTCTATTGAGTTTCTCAAATTCAGCCTGTGCTCGTTCTTGCATTGCGGCCAATACCTCATCTTCATTGTCAAATTCTTCCCCCACCACAGTATCCACAAATATTTGATATTGGTTATCTGTGATGGTACGTTCAACTGTTCCACTACCTACTATTACAGTCGGCCTGTCCTCGTCAAAGGTGTATCTCACTTTTATAGACCCAAAGAAGACAGATACTCCTAATTTAACTCTAACTAATGTTTCCCCATCAAGAGGCAAAATTCCTATATTCCGATTGGACACCAAGCCGGAAAATAAAATATTGTCTCGAAGTAGTGGCATCTCAGTTAAAAACACATCTACTTCATTTCGACTCCTATAAACAGGTCTAACTGTAATGTCATCTAATACTGGAAGTGTTAGTCCAATCTCTTTAACTGCCCTCTTAAATCCGGAGTCTCCACCGCTATATTCCTCGACATACCCGCCTGCAATAATAGTTGGAGTCGGCCATTCTGCATTGCCCGCGCCTATAAAGTCTTCGGGAATCACTTCGATATCTTTATCATAAACAATGTTAGCAGCGGCTCTCTTGCTTCCTAACACTCTAATATCTCGAACATTCGATTTTTCTAAAGTAAAACTACGCCTGGAGACTCCGGTTCCATCATCTCTTAGTGGAAGATTGAGAGAATAGCCTATAACTTCCTCAATTCTTTTTGCTTTTGGGGCTCCTACTAAAGTAAGCTTATTTACTACGTTCTGTCGATTATCAGTAAGACTAGAATCAATAATGTTTTCACCTTTTACAAATAAACGAGTAACTTCTCCGCCTTGACCAAATCTGTAAAATTCAATAAGATCGGTTTCTTGATTGTAGAAAATCTTATAATTACCTAATTTCCTAATTATACTGTCTGCCGCGCCTAGCAAAGTTTGATCTGTAATATGAATTTCTCCTGGAAATTCATTTGGAGTGCCGATAGGAATAAAACCTAGTATAGATTGTAGAATCTCTGGGGCGTTTTGCTCATCAATTAACTCTCCGTTTTCATTCTTATCAAAATTAAAATGATCTTTGTCGATAGACACGACATTGTTTTGAAAAGTTGTAATATTGGAGAGGACAGTAAATACCTTTGTTAAACCTTGAGAACTAATTCGATCTGTAATACCTTTTATTTTGCCTTTTAGCAGAGATGCCCCATTTACAATAACTTCTACTAAATCCTCATGCTGAGGAAATCCACTTTCGCTTGGATCCTTATGGATCGTGAATGTAGCATTGGATATATCGGTGCCATAGCCCAATTCCACACTACTAAGCATGACATCTGGCCTAGTAACACTGTTCACTTTTATTTCCCAAGTGGGGGCGGTAAATAAACTTGGATCAAAGGTAGGAGTAACCATCTATGATATTAGATTTGAGTCAGATCCTTCTGTCCCTGCACCATTAACCCCGCGTACCATGAACGTATAGTCAGTGCCTAGCACCAACCCACCTACGTCATATTGCGTCTGACTACTAGGAAGTGGAAATCCGTTAGCTTTGGTGAACGAATCTAAAGATCCCGTAATCTTATAATATACATTGTAGAAAGGGCCGCTTCCCGTCCACACTAATCTTACACTATCCCCAATTTTTAAGTCAGTAGCTGACGAAAGGGTAGGAGCGCTAGGAATGGTCTGTGTCACAACAACACTTCCATGCTTATCTGTGGAAGATTCTTTTTCCAATAAGACTGTCGATAGAAAATCGGTATGAAATATATCTGATACGATCTCAGTGCTAGAATTTAGAGTCTGAGTCTGTTCAACCACCACATCGGTATCTGAAGTGATTGTCTGAGTAATAGTGGGCATTATGCGAAGTAGACCTCGTCATCTCTAGAGATTTGTAGCAATTTTTGCCCGATAAGCCCATTTTCATCCACAAATTGAAACCCTAAAAAATATTGAATATCTTTCATATCTGAATTGGACGATCTGCCGTGGCACAAATCTCTAGTTATTCTTCTAAAATAGATTAGCTTATATTTGTACTTTAGATTTCCAGACACTTCAACTTCTGGAGCAGCGGTTAAACAATTGCCAAATTTGTTTATAGCTGATGCTATCCTGATAGTTCCATTAATTAGGTCTACAGTGTATAACACCTTTGATCTTATATTGGTTAATTGAAATGCTCGCAAATCATTCTCTTGCTCCTGCACTTCTCTAAATAACCTCTCTTGCGTTTGTGCTTCATCAGTAAATTGTCTGATAATACTACCGTCTTTGAGTATAGCCGTCCATACTAAGTCAAGTTTCATAGCTCCCCCAATTCGTCATCAAACCTCGTCGTATTTCAGTGTAAAGGTCTGTGTAGGAACGACTCCTGGACCTGCTGTGGCTCCTGCTTGTAACTGCATAGTAACATAGCCAGAAAAGGAAGGAGATGCACCTGGATCAGTAGGATTTAAAGCCGTTCCTTCTGTTGTAGGAACATCGACTGTGGCAACTGTAGAGACTGTACTGACTGGAGTAGCATAAGTCGCGTTGACTGCAGCTTTAATAGTCACATCAGTAGATAAAGCTCCTGAAGACTTCCAAAATCTGAGGTTAGTAATAGATGTATATGTGCCACTAAATCGGCCTCTCACCCACTTCTCGTAGCTGTTCTGATTCCTAAATACTCTGTTGTTTGGTGATGAAAGATTGGGTGAATCCAGATTACCAAAGTTTACATTAGAAATTGGAAATGTGACTGTCTCCGCTGCTTCATTCGACTCCGCCCATTCAAAAATAGCTGCCATTGTTCGTACTCACCTCCCCCTACTTGCTGCATCGTGTATCTTTTCCACGTAATCACGAAATCTTTGTATGCCTTCCTTCTGTAAAACTATATCAACATAACAGCCCCGCCCTAAACCTAAGAATAATTTAATAGCTTCCTTAAGTCGTTTCCAAATGTTTATACCCGATCTGACTTCAACTGACATATAAAGAATGCTATCGGCCTCATCATACCAACAATCAAGATGATGAGTATTACAATCACAATGTAAACATAAATGTGAGTCGTACTCCGCTTTATGATCCATAGAACTCATATCGTACCTTACCACATTTGTATGACACGTGGGACATTTCTTCAAAGGGGCGGCAATCTGTGTAGTGCCTACGATTCCAAACGAAGTGTTGTATATTTTCGAGCACTTAGGACATTGTACTTGATATACATTAAAGCTCATTGCTTGTAAGAAATCCTCAGTTTAAACCTAATGGTGTCTATACCAGACGGGGACGCCGAAGATGGTATAACTGCTCTAAAATTAAGCTTCTTAGCGTTGTTCCTAGGAATTGGATTCGCAAATGAATGACTAGTACCATTTCCCATTTGCGAAAACCCGCCTTCCAAATCATCGGCTATTGCGTAAGAATAATCTATTAACACATCCTTAGTAAGATCTGGCAATGAAGTTCCTAAAGTGATGATACCATTCGCTGCGTCAAATGTTCCACTGGTAAAGAAATTAGTCCCAAGCCTATTTGGATCATCAATCAAAAATACACCTGTAACTGCAGAAATCGGCTTGTGCGCCGTCGTCACATGAATAAGATCGGTAGGAGTACGACGCTCTAATGTAACTGAAACGGGATTGGAGATAACTCCAAATGATTGAACCCCTATCCACAGCTGCTCAGCAGCTTGTTTACCGAACAAAATTGTATCTAGAGAATATGAAGCCTTTATCGTATTTCCATTAGGCGGAATTTTCCCTTGAAATCCATCACCGAATGTAATCTGTCCAGTAGTTGCATCTATAGTGCATACTTCATCTGTTGGAGCGGAACCTGAAAATGTAAAAACTCTAGTCCACGCAACATCTTGAACTTTAACGACAATTAAAGAGCTATTATTGACCAGCGGTGGAAAGGCCACTGAAAATGTCTGGCTTGGACTACCATCACTTGACCCTAAAAGTTCATCTACTACATCTAGTCTAATAACTGTTACGGTAACGTCTCTCGCATCCACCGATTGCAAAGTCCCACCTTTATCATTAAACAAAACAAAAGGATTGTCAGAGTGTACAATTGTGCTACCTGCTTCAATGGAGCCAAAGGCAATAGGATTTCCCTCTGTTCCCACCTCAGTAGATAGATCAGATTCCTTGAATAACTTGAGCTCCACTTCTTGTACTAATATTTCAGTGTCTGAGAATATACTTTGTGTCTGTGCCACTATAATATTGCTATTACCGGTGATAAATTGAGATAAAGTAGCCTCAATATTCGTATCTGAGGTTATAGTTTGTGACTGTTCTACAATTATGTCTGTATCTGAGTTAAGTGTTTGAGTTATTTCGGGCATCAAACTATGGTCTCTGTTGGATCAGCCAATAAAATTTCAAGTGTGTAATCTAAAACATGGGATCTCTCTTGTGGATTAAAATCTATCCGTACTGGTATCCCTCTATAAAAGATGTGTTGACTATTGGATTGCCCTTTATTTGAGATTAAATGAAATTGCCCTTCGGAGTTCCCTATCCCATTGAGAAATTCTATTCTCTTTTGGTCTAAATCATCATAATTTGCGTTCTTTACAACCAATACTCCCCTTAAGACGATCCTTCGTGAATCATTATTTAGCAATTGGACTAAAGAGCCATCTTTTAAGGGAATCTTGAACTCCACAAACTTTTGTATGACTCCAGGTCTTTGAATCGATGGACGGGGATTGAACACATACGTCCCCCCTAGCCCATCCGAGCCCTTTCTCCATTCCACGTCTACTCGACCTGCCATTAATCAGCCTCGATTAAAGGGATTGGTGCGACTGCTCTACGATCTATAGAAAATCCTCTTTCACGCAATGTTTCATTAACTATATCTTCAATTCTCGCTTGTAATTCTTCATCATTGAAGTTTACATTGAGGGTCATTCGAAATTGCTGCAATTCAATTTCCCTTCTAACTTCCTCTGTTAGATTGGAAATCTGCTGCTCTCGTTCTCGTTGAGTAAATTCTAAATTCCTTTCGGCAAGGGCGGCTCTTTCACTTTCTAATCTTAGAGTTCTTTCCAGAGCCGCAATACGTCTTTCTTCTCTAGACGCAACATCTGCTCGCCCTTCGATTTCCCCAAGGTTACGAATTTGCTCCGTAATATCCCTACGAATTTCTAATTCTTGCTTCTTGGCGCTTAATCGCGCTAGCTCTACTCTAGCGTCAAATTCAGCTTCACTAATCTGTCCAGCTTCCCGAAGCGCTTTGAGCTTCTGTAATTCTGCCTCTGTTTCATCTTGAATTGTCTTAACTAATAGCTCTCTGCGATCAATTAGTCTGTCTAACTGGCGCGACCGTTCTTCTGGTGTCGCATCTTCCGGCAATTCTGGAATGGTTTCCTCAAATATGGAACGAAATTCCCGCTGAATTTGTAACTCTTTATCTAGAGTTTCGACTAGCCTTTGGGCTATGGCAGCCCTACGTTCTGCTAAATTGGCTAACAATCCTATCGTAGCTGCTTGCCGTTCTACTCCTTGCGCTTCAGTAAGTGTGAGAAAGGTTGTTCCCAATTTAGAAGCTTCACTATTTAGTTGTTCAAGCCTTAGTTCTACAGGGGTGAATAGGGCTTTCTCTAGGCGCTCTTGCTGAAAAGCCACATCCAATTGCCTAGCCAATTCACTTTGAGCTTGTTGACCCTCACGTATAGAAGTAGTTAACCTCTGAAAAGAGTCAATTTGCTGACGGTTTCCTTGTATGGCAGCTTCACTAGCTTCTATTCTTTGACGCTCCGCGTCGGATAATTCTCTATTTTGATCAATGGCTAATAATCGAATTTCATTAATTGATCGCCTAAAATTCTCATTGCGTCTTGTCAGTTCTGCAATTCCATCCTCAAAAGCTTTAGCTGCCACCGCCGCATTCTCAAATTGCTTAAAAGCTTCTTCCGTAGAACGACCAAGAACTATACCCACATTGCCTGCTTCTTCCTCCACCGCACGAAGTTCTGATCGTAAAGCCTCTTCTTCTTTTCTCACCCTAAATATGGCATCCACTAAAGCGACAAATGGCAAAGCAATGGCACCAACTATTAAGCTAAGAGTCCCTAATCCAGCTACTAATCTGGGTAAAGTTACAGTTAATCCCACTATCGATCTTTGAGTGATTAGAGAGGTAGTAGCTAGTGCGGTTAACCCTTGGATGCCACCTCTAACTAAAGGACTAAGTAGCTTAAATGCTCCACCTAACCCTGCGAGCAGAGCAGTTGTCGCTCCTATAGTCAATCCTGCAGATAATAATGGTTGCGGAAGTTCATTGAGCGCTCTAATGATACCATCTACGGCAGGCAAAAATACTGACCCAATATCTTCGCCAGCTTCAGATACCCTGCTCCGGAACTGGTCAAAAGCTGCTCCTGTGGTCTGTAGATCTCTCTGTGTGAACTGCCCAATGGGAAATTTATTCTCTAATTCATCAAATAGCTGCCCTTGCTGAATAAAGGATCGCAATGCTGAATTAGAAATACCAGTTAGGCGGCTCAATGTAATAACTAGTCCCAATTGAGCCTGTTGTAATGCTAGAGAGGTAGTGACTAACCCTTTCCCCGTGGCTGCTGACAATTCTTGAGCTATACGTAATTGACGAAAAGCGTCTTCAGAGCTATTGGCTGTAATAATCAAGACTTTAAAAGCATTAATAAGATCGGTTTGGGTAAATTGAGCATTCAAGGCCATAGCATCAGTTAATTCAACAATTCTAGCCGCCGTACGATCACCTGACTCCCCCAATAAGTCGAGTTGGCTGGCCAATTGCTGCTGTGCTCGATTCGTCTGGATAATTGAATCTAGAAATCCTTTGAACTGATTAGCAGCGAAGACAGCCACCAATGTTCGGCCAAGATTCTGGACAGTAGATTGAAGATCTACAGTAGTTCTTTCAGATTCCTGAAGATTCTTATTGAAGTCCCGTATCTCTCTTCGGAATTGATCAAACCCCTGAGAATCTAGAATGGATTGGATTTTGAGTATTAAAGGGCTAGCCATTATTGCTTATTAACGATCCGAACCTTTCTCAGATGCCTTTTTCCACCTTTTTCTTGTTTGAGTCTCTCATACTCCTGTGTTTCTATTTCAATGCGTTCGGATTCTGCTAAAATGAGAATATTGTATTGTTCGGCGGATAAATCATCAATAGATTTGGCTCCAAACATTTTATAATTGAAGGAGCGAGCCACGTGGAGCCTGCTATAAAACGTGGGGCTCCTTACAAGTTTTTTCTTTCTTCTTCGGTTAAGACAAAATTTTCCTTGTATAACTTTGCCAATTCTCTGAGAGTCTCATCATCGCTAAGAACAGTATCTTCCATCCTCCCAAAGTAGCGCTTGGAGTGATCTTCTCTTTTTCGTAGTGCTAACCAGATTGTAGCACATTGCTCAGCCCTAAGCATCATGAACAATCTGACTTCAGTATCAAAATCTGATTCACCACTTCGCTTAATGGCTTCGGCCACAAAAGCTTGAATATGAATTAGGTCCTGAGCGGACAAAGAGACAAAAGATGCAACAATTTGCTCCTTTTTTATTTCCTTCAATTTCTGTTCGATTTTATCTACTTCTTCAGCACTGTATCCCTGTTTTTCTGCTTCGGCTAAATAGCCTTCTAACTGCCTGACAGTGCCTAGATATTTAGGCACGTCTATATCTAAGTTCTTGCGATTCAACTTCAAGTATGCATCTGCAGCTTTCCCTTCCTTTTCCACTACATCAAGTTGCTTTTCAGTTATTCCACCCATCCCGACCCTCCAATAAGTTAATCCCGACTATCGCCTATGACAGCATACTTACATTATGCTTATGGTAGACTATGCCCAAGGGCTACCATGTCTATCTAGGGCTTCAAAATTGTGATAAGTGAAGGGAGTCCAAAGTTGTTGTCGGGATATCAACGAACTTTGAATACGTGGGCAGCGTTTTGGCTCCCTCCACTAATTCTCAAACTCTTTCTTAAAGCTGTTATGGAGCTAAGTACGTAGTTACTGCTTCCCAGACATCTGTTGATGCTGGTTCAGAATCCAGCGTAAACTTAGTAGACGTAATAGTATAACCAGCAGTAGCGACTTCTCCATTTTTTAACACCAGAACCCCAAAATCTCCGGCTTCGTTAAATGCCACCGCCGTGTTATCGAAAGTAATTTCAAACGGTGCTATGGCTGGAAAATTCTTATCTGTGTGTGAGTTAGGCGGAATGGCTTGCTGATACACAGATACATCTGGAGTATCGGCTAGAATACGATTATATTCTAGAGCACCACCCTTAAGACGCAGCACATTGGTAGCAGCGCCATCAATGGTGATGGTAGATTCCTCACGAACTGGTTCAGTTGACGCAACTCCTCGAATCCTTACACCTTTAGCAATCACGCTCTGAAAGATTTTTCCATTCTCGTTTCGAATATTCAGGATAATCTGAATCTCTCTCAAAACAGATGGATCATGCGTGACAATCGAACTCGTAGGATCAAGGTCATTTAACATTGAATCAACTAGGTTGCTATCAGAGTCTAGATAATCGAATCTAACATCTGAGCCATCGAAAGTTGATACCACTAATGCAGCTTCGTTATTATCAAACTCAAAAATCGTTCTCTCTGTAAATCTGGGTGTGTAGTCGAACGATTGAGCTAGAGGTACGCGGACGGCTCCATGTGATTGGCTAACCAACTCTAGTTTCGTTCTCGTACCCACAACTGTTTCTGCCATTCTATTTCTAACCTCCTTTTACTTAGCTAAGGATTACAATAACTCGAACCAAAATATCCTTACGAGTAATCTATAGCGTTTGATGTTTTGATCTACTGGATCGACGATATATTTTTCGTCAATTGCATTATCTGCCGTATCCACCTGTATTGTGCCCACAAGGGGCGGAGTCGGCTGACTAAAATCTTTTAATTCAATAGGGGGAACAATAAGAGCTCCTGTATCCTCATCAATCTCCCCTGCATTCCTCAATACATAAAATATTCGATCTCTTAATTCTCTAACTATTTTCGTAGCGTCAGCTTGAGTTGCAGTATCCTCAGCCCAGCAGTTAATTTCAATTAGAGTTTGATTTCTATCCCCTTTCACCGGTTTACCCATACTATCAAATTTAAGTACCCTGTCCAACGCAATAGGAGACCTGGTAAACAATCCTGGCTCTGTAGTAGAGACTGAAGGAAATTGTAACCCAGATAACGGATAATCAAAAAACCACCAAAAATCTTTACCTACGGGAAGCTGAGTGGAGATCCCATCGTATACTTGGCCACCACCAATTTGATCTACTAGAAATTGATTAAAGCTGCTTACAACATTCTGCTTGCCCGCTTTAGGTTTGAATCCTGATGGTAAGGGCATTATGCAGCCAACTCCAAATTGATGCCGCGCAGAGATACTATTTTGCCTTCTTTTGCAATATCCTCGAACCATTTAGTCAAAATATTGGTAAAAAGCAATTCTCCTTTGTACCACGCCAAAGAAGTGAAATTTCGAGCTTCCAATTTTGACGTTCCAAACTCTAGGTAGAATCCATATGGAACTTCGTTCATTAAGGTTACAGTTAGGGGATCGGGCTGATTCCAC
>Ga0326597_10000297_pt1 | contig 93812 bp, 75 predicted proteins | sample RVTome_12_FD_203789 | JGI IMG/M metagenome (GOLD analysis project Ga0326597, IMG submission 203789) | Soil microbial communities from uranium-contaminated site in the Upper Colorado River Basin, Wyoming, United States - RVT100D185 | ecosystem: Environmental > Terrestrial > Soil > Contaminated >...
CCGCGGGTCGTGCCCGGCGCGCGCCGCATCCCGCGGATTTCTCTCGCGGCCTGCTCGACGCTCGCCCACCTCGGCGGGCGCGTGCTGCACGCGCGCTGCGTGGACCTCGCGGCGGTGCACCGGGTACCGCTCACCGTGCGCTCGTCGTTCGACGAGTCGCCGGGAACCGACATCGTGGAGGAGGAGATGGAACAGGGACGCGTGGAGACGGTGGCGCACCGCGCCGAGTGCTCGGTGGCGCTGGCCGAGGGCAACGCCGGCGGTCGCGGGGAGGCGCGCGGCATCATCGAGGCCGTGGCCGAGGCTTTCCCCGAGCTGGAGCTGGTGGCGCACGAGCAGTCGGGCCCCCACGGCGTGATCGTGTGGCTCGGCGGCAGCGCCGACGCCGACGCGCTGGTGCGCGACTTTCGGCGCCTGCGCGGACCCGGCGGGGAATGGAAGCTCGAGGTGGAGCACGGCGCGGCGTTCGTCTCGCTGGTCGGCCTGGGGCTCGGTGCCCGCGAGGCCGCGCGCGGCGAGGAGGCCCTCGAGCGCGCCGACGTGCCGCTGGTCGCCCTGCGCGTCACGCCCACCGCGCTCATCTACCGCGTCGCGGGCGGCCGTTGCGACCAGGCGGTCCGGGCGCTGCACGCGGCGTTCTTCGAGCCCGGCGAACTCACGAGCCAGCCGGGCTAGATCGTCGCGCGCACCGACTCGAGCGTGGCGATCCTGCCCGCGGCGACGCGCTCGCGGGCCTCGCCGTAGAGCGCGTCGTAGCGGTCCACGCTGCGGCGCCACGAGAAGTCCTGCCCCATGCCGTTGCGCCGTAGTCGGGCGCACAGCCCGGGCTGCCGGCAGGTGGCGAGCCCGCGCCGCACCGCTGCGAGCATCTCTTCGGCATCGAAGCGCTGGAAGACGAAGCCGTTGCCCGCACCGGTCAGCGGATCGAACTCCTGCACGGTGTCGGCCAGGCCGCCCACGGCGCGCACGATCGGAGGGGTGCCGTAGCGCAGGCTGTACATCTGATTGAGTCCGCAGGGCTCGTAGCGCGAGGGCATGAGGAACAAGTCGCAGCCGGCCTCGATGAGATGGGCGAAGCGCTCGTCGAAGCCGGAGCGGTAGTGGACCCGGTCGGGGTGGGCCGCCATCAGCCGGCGGAACAGGTCCTGGTAGCGCGCCTCCCCCGACCCGAGCACGACGTAGCGGGCGCCGAGTGCCAGCAGCGCGTCCGCCCCCTGCTCGATCAGGTCGAAGCCCTTCTGCTCCGCGAGGCGCGAGACCATGCCGACCAGCGGCATCTCGGGCGCCGAGGGGAACCCGCACTCCTTGATCAGCGCGCGGCGGTTGAGCTCCTTGCCCTCCATGCGGTCGGGGCCGTAGCGATGGGCCAGGTACGGATCGGCCGCCGGATCCCAGTACGCGTCGTCGATGCCGTTGAGGATGCCACGCAGGTCGCCGGCCCGGCGCGCGAGCACGCCCTCGAGGCCGGCGCCGAATTCGCCGCCGGTCTGAATCTCCTGCGCGTAGCGCGGGCTCACCGTGCTCAGCAGGTCGGCGAAGACCAGGCCCACCTTCATGTAGTTCACCCGGCCCCAGTACTCGAACGGACTCGCCGGGTAGAACAGCTCGCCGCCGAGCCCGGCCAGCCCCAGCACCCACGGGTCGTAGATGCCCTGATAGCCCAGGTTGTGAATGGTGAAGACCGTGGCCAGGTCCTTGAACGTCGGGGTGTGCAGTTCGTGGGTGCGCACGAAGCACATCGTCCAGGCGGCCTGGTGATCGTGGCCGTGGAGCACGTCGAAGCGCTCCTTCAGCAGCTTGAGCCCCTCGAGCGCGGCGCGACAGAAGAACAGGAATCGCTCGGCGTTGTCCGGATAGCCCTCGCCGGAGCGCGGATCGTCGTAGATGCCGGGGCGGTCGAAGAAGGAGCGGTCGCCGGCGTGATCTACCAGCAGCACCCGCAGGCGGGGATCCGGCCCCGAGGCCAGCGCGAAGCGCGCCAACTCGCGGCCCATGCCCCAGGGCACGGGACGGCTGTCGAGCGCGCGGCTGCTCCAGCCCGCGGGCAGGCTCACGGCCTGGTAGGCGGGCAGCGCCACCGTCACCCGGTGCCCGCGCCGGGCCTGCTCGGCGGCCAGTGCTCCGACCACGTCGGCGAGCCCGCCGACCTTGATCAGCGGGATCATCTCGCTGGCGACGTGCGCAACCGACAGGGGGGTGTCGCTCATGAGCGGCGCGCCGGGGTGGTCACGCCTCGACGGCGATCTCGCGCAGGTACTGGGCCGCGTCCTCCGGCGGGGTCGGGTTGATGTAGAAGCCCGAGCCGATCTCGAACCCCGCGACCCGGGTGAGCTTCGGCATGATCTCCAGGTGCCAGTGGTAGTACTCGAGGTCGCCGTCACTCACCGGCGAGGTGTGGATGACGAAGTTGTAGGGCGGACGGTCGAGCGCGCGGTTGAGACGCTGCAGCGTGTCCTTGAGGATGTGCGCCAGGTCGAGGCACTCGTCGGGATCGGTCGTCGTCTGGTAGGCGGCGTCGTGGCGGCGCGGCAGGATCCAGGTCTCGAACGGGAAGCGTGGCGCGAAGGGCTCGATAGCGACGAAGCGGTCGGTGGTCATCACCACACGCCGCCCGTTGTCCTCGGCGGTCTCCTGCTGCACGATGTCGCAGAAGACGCAGCGTTCCTTGAGCTCGAAGTAGCGCCGCGCGCCCTCCAGCTCCTCCTGCAGGATCTTCGGGATGATCGGCGTGGCGATGAGCTGGGTGTGGGCATGCTCGAGCGTGGCGCCGGCGAGCGCTCCGTGGTTCTTGAAGATGAGCACGTAGCGGAAGCGCCGGTCGCGGTGCAGGTCCACGACGCGCTCACGGTAGGCCGCGAGCACGTCGCGGATGTGCTCGATCGGCAGATCGGCCAGGTTCTGGTCGTGGCGCGGGCCCTCGATCACCACCTCGTGGGCACCCACGCCGTTCATCCGGTCGTAGAGTCCCTCGCCGCGGCGGTCGAGGCTGCCCTCGATCTGAAGTGCGGGGAACTTGTTGGGCACCACCCGCACGCTCCAACCCGGCGAGTTCGGAGGGCCGCCGTTCGCGCGCACCGCGTGCACTTCCGGCGGCGTCTTGTCCTCGTTCCCGGGACAGAAGGGGCAGAAATCCGAGCCCCGCGTTTCGGGCGCCGGGGTGAAGTTGGTCGGACGCCGGCTGCGCTCGGTGGAGATGATCACCCACCGGCCGACGACCGGGTCCTTCCGTAGCTCGGGCATGGGGTTCCTCGTCGGGACGCTCGAAAGCTCCCAGGCCCGTCACGGCGGGCCGGCGGGCCGCCTGGCAAACGTGCCAGTCTAGGGACTGGCACCCCGCATGGTCAAGGTGCTCCCGCCGCCGAGAGCGAACGGCGCTCGCCCCGCGTGCCTTCGAACCACGCCCGCAGCGCCTGCTCGTCGGCCGGCAGCAGCGGCCGCGCGCGGCGCGACATCGCGGTGCGCGCGGTACGCAGGAACGCCTCGAAGCGATGCTCCTCGACGCGCTCGCCGTCCCACCACGCGAACGCCGGCAGGCGCTTGGGCGCGAAGCGGCCGCCGCCGAACAGGTTCGCGCCCGCGCCCACCGAGGCACCGGTCGGCAGCAGCGTGCCGATGCCGGTCTTGACGTGCGCGCCGAGGAAGGCGCCGACCTTGATCAGCCCGCTGTCCACCTCGGCCCCCGCGCACCACACCCGCACCGTGCCGTAGTTGTTCTTGAGGTCGCTGGTGGTGGTGAGCGCGCCGAGGTTGACCCATTCGCCGATCACGCTGTGTCCGACGAAGCCGTGGTGGCGCTTGTTCGCGTAGCCCTGCCACAGGCACGCGTCCACCTCCCCCGCGAGGCGGCAGCCGGGGCCGATGCTCGAGCGCCCGATGACGCCGCCCTCCAAGGTACTGCCCTCGCCGACGGCGCACGGTCCGACCACGACGGTCTGCGGCATCGCGACGACGCCGCGCTCGAGACGGATCGGACCGCCACGCGCATCGAGCACGGCGAGCGCGTCCACGCGCGCCCCGGCCTCGACCGTGACGCGTCCGGGCTCGAGCACCACCGCGCGCGAGTCGACCTCGCCGCGCTGGGCGCCGCCGAGCGGCGCCAGGTCCTCCTCGATCGCGGCGGGATTCCACTCCACCATCTGCCACGGCTCGGCGAGGAAACGCGCCTCGACCGCGATTGCCGGGAGACCGAGCCCGAGCAGGAAGGCCTCGAAGGCCGCGCCGCGGCCGAGCCCCGGTGCGAGCACCGCGAAGGGCAGGCCCGCCCCGGCGACGCGACCCTCGCCGGTGAACAGCGCCGGGCCGGCCTCGGGGCTCCGCGCGGCGAGCGCGCGCGCGAGCCAGGGGCCGGGCAGGCAGGCCGCGTTCACCACCAGCACGTCGTCCTCGCGCGCCGGCCGCGGCACCTCGGACGGCGGCGCGTCGCGCCACGCCGCCATCGTCTCGTGGCGCGCCTCGACCGCGAGCAGCGTCGCACCCGAGGCGCGACGCCAGCGCTCCAGCAGATGCGAGCCGCCGAAGACCAGGGCCGGGACCGGAGTGAGATCGGCGAGCGGGCTCAGCCGAGCCCAGTGTCGGTCCTCGTAGACCAGCAGCAGGCGCTTCACGGGCGCTTCACGGAGACCAGGAACGCGCCGTCGAAGCCCGATCCGAGCGCGCGCTTGCGCAGCGCCTCGGCGCCGGCGCGCGCGAGGCAGTCGCGGGTGCGCACCTTCCAGCGTCCGGCCTCCTCCTCGACCACCATGGGCGTGAGCAGCAGCGATTCCGCCGCCGCGCGCAGCGCCTGCGCCTTCTCGGCGGTGTCCGGGGCCGCCACCTGGACCCGCCAGCAGGTGTCGGGCGCGGCGGCCGCGGATTCCGGCGGCGCGGCCGCTGGCGGGCGGGCGGCCGGGGCGAACGGACTTTCGGGCAGCGCCTCGCTCTGGAGTCCACCGGGGCGCGAGCCCAGCGGCAGGGTGGGGCTGGGCACCGGGATCTCCTCGCGGTTCGGGACGGTGTCCGACGCGGCCGGAGCGGCGCGCGCGCGGACCAGGTCGTCCGCGGGCGGTACGCGCTGGTCCGCCGCGAGCGGCTCGGGAATCCCGCGCAACACTTCGAGCGCGGCCGCCGAGGGGCCGCTGTCCACCACGGCGGGTGCCGCGCGCGCGCCGATGGTGCCGCCCGAGGCGGTGGTTCCCACCGGGGTCGCGCCGCGCGGAAGGGTGTCGCGGCCGGCCGGTGCCGCGACGGTCGCCGCCGCCCGGGGCACGGGCGGCGGCGCCGGGGCGGGCGGCGGCAGCGCGCAGCCCGCGAGCGCGGCGAGCACCAGCGCGGTCGCCCCGACACGCGGCGTCGCGCGCCACCCGGGCCGGGAGGGGCTCACCGCGCGGCTCTCGAGCGCAGCGCCTCGCTGACGCGGCGCACCCCCTCGCCGTCGTCGAGGCGGCAGGCCAGCGTGTTCCCTTCCGCGTGCACCACCACCATGTCCTGCAGCCCGATCGCGGCGGCGAGGCCGCCGTCGCCCACCACCACGCAGCGGTCGCATTCGAGCGCGAGCGCCTCGCCGAACACCACGTTCCCGCGCGGGTCGCGCTCCTGCCGCCGGGCCCACGCCCGCCACGAGCCGAGGTCGTCCCAGTCGAATGCGGCCTCGAGCATCAGCGCGTTGGGCGCGCGCTCGAGCACGGCGAAGTCGATCGAGATCGACTCCAGCGGCGGAAAGACCGCGGCCAGGGCGCGCTCGAACCCGCGGTCGCCGCCCTGCCAGGCCAGCCCCCGCAGCGGGGCGGCGAGCGCGGGGCGCGACGCCTCGAGCGCGTCGAGCAGGGTGGTGCAGCGCCAGACGAAGATGCCGCTGTTCCAGAGGCACTCGCCGCTCGCGACCCAGGCCTGGGCCCGGGCCAGGTCGGGCTTCTCGGTGAAGGCCGCGACCCGGAACAGCCGGTCGGCCAGGCGCGCCCCGCGGCGCACGTAACCGAAGCTGGTCTCGGGTCCGCGGGGCGGGATGCCGAAGGTGAGCAGCACCGGTTCGCGCTCGGCGCGCTCGAACCCGAGCGCGAGATCCGCCGCGAACGCCGCGCCGTCGTCGATCGCGTGGTCGGCGGGCAACACCGCGAACGCCGGGTCCCCGGCCTCGGCCGCGAACAGCCGCGCGGCGGCTGCGATCGCCGGGGCGGTGTTGCGCGGGACGCTCTCGCCGATCACCCGCACCCCGCGCGGGCATTCACGCGCGACCGCGGCCGCCAGGTCGAGCGCGGTGAGCACCACGATCCGCTCGGGGGCGGCGAGGGCCACGGCGCGCTCGAGGGTCGCGGCCAGCAGGGAGCGGCCGCCGCGCGCCAGCGGCAGGAGCTGCTTCGGCCGGTCGGGACGGCTCCAAGGCCAGAAGCGCTCGCCGCGGCCTCCGGCCAGCACCAGCACGAACCGATCAGGCATCGGCACTCCTCGTCACGGGCTCCGGAGCGGAAGGACTAGCACAGGGTGCGGGGGGCGGCAAGCGCCGGCGACGCGCCGGGCGCAGTCGATCGCCCGCGCGACGCGCGTCGGGCGCCGGGTCGCCGGCGCGCGCGGGCCCGTCGCGCCCGCGACTCAGCGGCCCTCGAGCATTTCGCGGTACACCGTCTCGGTGTTCTCGGCCACCTTCTCCCACGAGTAGTGCTCGCGGATGTGACCGCGTGCCTTGCCCTCGAATTCCCGCACCAGCTCGGGGCGCTGGAGGAGCATCTCGAGCTTCTCGCGCAGGTCGCCGACGTCGCGGCTGCGGAACGTCACCGCGCAATCCTCCGCCACCTCGACGTTCTCGGGGATGTCGGAGAGCAGCACGCAGCGCCCATAGGACAGCGCCTCGAGCAGGGCGATGGACAGACCCTCCATGGTCGACGGCTGCACCACCAGGTAGGCGTTGCTCCACAGCTCCTCGAGGCTCTCCCCGAACACGTAGTCGAGCAGGCGGATGCGGTCGCTCTCGTACGCTCGCAGCTGCTGCACGTAGTCCTTCGAGAACGAGAGCCCTCCGACCAGGGCGAGCTTGAGGTCGGTGTCGATCTGGCTGAATGCCTCGCACAGGAAGTGCACGCCCTTCTCCGGCACCAGCCGACCCACGAACAGCACGTACTTCCCCGGGGTGAGACCGAGCTGCAGGATGCGCCGCGCGGGACGCGGGCTGGGCAGGTTGGTGCCGTTGGGGATGAACGCCGGGGTGCGGTGGTGATGATCGCGGAAGTAGTCGCGCAGCGTCTTCGAGACGACGATCGTGCGGTTGGGAAAGCGCGCGGCCGGCCCCTCGCACCGCCGCAGCACCCACGACGCCACCCGGCCCCACTTCTCGCGCTGCCAGTCCAGCCCATGCACGGACACCACGGTGCGCGCGCCCGTGAGGCGGGGCACGGCGGCGAACAGCGAGGGCCCCAGCGCGTGATAGTGCACGATGTCGAAGCGCCGCACCATCGCCTCGAGCGTGCTCCAGGCGACATGGGAGACGGTGTCGAGGTGCTTGGTGTGGATGCTCGGACGCCGCAGCAGCCGCACGCCGTGGTAGCGGGCCCCCGCCGGCGTGTAATAGAGGCGGCAGAACACCGTCACCTCGTGACCCCGGGCGACGAGCCGGCGCGCGATCTCCTCGACGTGCTTTTCGATGCCGCCGTAGGTCGCGGGCACGCCCTTCTGGCCGATCATCGCGATTCTCATGCCTGCGCCCTCCCCGCCACCGCGGTCGGCGCGGGCGCGCCGCCCGCCAGCGCCGGGTGCGATGCCAGGATCTCGCCGAGCCGCGCCCCGAGCCGGCCCCACGCGTAGGCCTCGAGCGCGGGCGGAACCGGGAGGCCGCGCGCGCGCCAACCCGCCGGGCGGCGCGCCAGGGCGGCGGCCAGGCGGGTCGGATCGGCGTCCACGACGCCCACCAGGGGCTCGAGGTCGGGGTAACCGCGCAGCCCGAAGCGCGTGGTGAGCACGGCGAGTCCGGCGGCGAGGTAGGTCGGAAGCTTGACGTTGCTTCCGCCGCCGCTGGCGACCGGATTGAGCCCGGCGTCGGCGGCGTGCAGAAACGGCGTGAGATCGTCCACCTCGGGACCGACGATGAGCCACGGCTCGGCGCGGCCGGCGAGCACGCGGGTCGCGCGCCCCGCCGCGATGAGCCGGAACCCCTTCGACGCCAGCGCCGGGAACGCGGCGAGGAGCCGCGACAGCGCCGCGAGGTTGGGCGCGAAGTCGGAGCCCACGAACACGCAGGCGTAGTCGCCCTCGCCGATGCCGAGCGCGGCGCGCGCCCGTGCCCGCTCGTCCGGCGACGGGGGACGCACCGCGGTCTCGTCGTAGCCGTTGGGGATCACGGCCAGCCGCTCGGGCGGGACGCCGTAGAGCGCGCCGAATCGCGTGGCATCCTCGTCGCTCACCGCTACGACCAGGTCGGCGCGCGCCGCCGCCCGCGCCTCGAGCGCCCGCACCCAAGACACCCACGCGCCACGGGCCACCATCCGGGGCGCCAGGGCCGCGAACAGGTCGGCCTCGACGTTGTGCGACAGATAGACCTTGAGCGCCGCGGTGCTGTGCTCGAACAGCCCGCTGAGCTGGAGGTCCACCAGCAGCGCATCCGCCCGGCCGCCCAGCAGGGACGACAGGCGCCGGGCGGCCGCGCGGTGCCCGTGGGCCGCGAGCGTGAGCGGGGCGAGCCCCAGACGCTCCAGCCTCCAGGCCGCGCTCGTGTACCAGGCGCGGCGGCGCGACAGGTGCACGCCCGCCGCGCGCTCCTCGTGCGCCCCGCCGCTGCGATACGGCACCATGCACAGCACGTGGACCTGGTGCCGCTGCGCGAGGCCGCGGTAGAGCCCGAAGGCGCGCTGCGCCGCGCCGAAAAGCGGCGGATGGATGTCCTTGTCCGTGGCGCCGTGGATCAGCACGCCCCCTCCCGCGCCGCCCCGCCATCACCCGCGTCGAGCGGCCGCCACAGGCCCACTAGCATGCCGAGGCCGTTGAGCGTCCACGTGAGCAGCGAGTAGAGGCCGAGCCTCAGGCTCCGCTTGCGCGCGCCCATCAGCGCCAGCCCGCCGAGCGCCGCCACGCCCCACGCGGCGAGCGGCAGCGGATCGCCGGCGGTGAGCCACCGCGCGAGCGCCGCGACACCCAGCGCCCACAGCCCGAGGGTGGCGATGTAGAGCGCCTGGCGCCGGACCAGCCGGCCGAAGCCCGGACGCCCCAGGTAGAGCCGCAGCACCTGCCCCTGCCCGAAGCAGAGCCCGGCGCGCCAGCGCCGCCCCAGCTCCGCCAGGTTCGGGCGCGGGGCGCTCCAGTGCCGCGCCGCGAGGATGCCGAGCGAGCGCAGCTCCAGCCCCAGCCCGCGCAGTCGCAATCCCAGCTCGAAGTCCTCCTCCGAGCGCAACCGCGCATCGTAGCCGCCGGCCGCGAGCAGGGCCTCGCGCCGGTAGAACGCCAGACCGGCGAGGTGATCGACGCGCCGCTCGTGCCTCCCCGCCCGATGCATGTCCGGGCTGCCGGGCCGTTCCCCCGCGCGATCCACGTACCACTCGTCGATCCGACCGCCGATCCCGGCCAGCGCCGGCTCGGCGCTCGCGGTCGCCACCGCCCGCTCCAGCCACGCCGGCTCGACCTCGATGTCGGCGTCGGGGAACAGCACCCATCGCCCGCCGCAGGCCGCGAACCCCAGCATGCGCGCCGCCCCCGGCGTCAGCGGGCGTGAGACCGGCGGCGCGATCACCTGCCAGCGCTCCGAGAGCGCCGGCCGGGGCTGCGGCCCCGGCGCGCTCAGCACCAGCACGCCGCGCCAGTCATGGCCCGCGAGCGCGCGCTCGAGCGCCGCCACGGTGCGCGGCAGGAAGCGCTCCTGGCGGTGGCAGGGCACCACCACGCCGAGCCTCACGTGGCCCTCCCCCGGCGCGCGCCGCTCGCGGGCACGAAACTGGCGAGTCCGAGCACCTCGTCGTAGACCGCCTCGAAGCGCTCGACCACCCGCGGCCACGTGTAGTCCTCGCGCACGCGGCGGGCGCCCTCCCGGCCCAGCTGGAGCGCGAGATCGGGGCGGCGGTGGAGCGTTTCGAGGGCATCGGCGATCGCGACCGGGTCGCCCGCCGGCACCAGCCACCCGGATTCGCCGTGGGTCACGACCTCGGGGATCCCCCCCACGGCGCTCGCCACCAGCGGGCGCGCCCGGACGAGCGCCTCGAGCAGCGTGAGCGGAAGACCCTCCCACAACGACGGCATCACGATGGCGTCGGCGCAGGCGAGCAACGGTCCGATCTCGTCGACCTGGCCGAGGAAGCGGACACGACCGTCCAGCCCGAGCTCGGCGGCGCGCGCCTCGAGCGCCGCGCGCCGCGCCCCCTCGCCCGCCAGCGCCATGCGGAAGTCCTGGCCGCGCCGCGCGAGGTCCGCGAGCGCGTCGAGCAGCACCGCGTGTCCCTTCTGCTCCTCGAGCCGCGCCGCGCACACCCACAGCGGCCGTTGCGGCCCGGCGCCAAGCTCGACGCGCAGGAGCCGCGCGGCCTCGGACTCCGCGGCGTCCGGCAGGTCCGCCCCGTTGCCGACGACCCGCAGGCGCGCGCGATCGACCCCGTAGTCGCGCACCAGGCTGTCGGCCACCGCGCCGCACACCGCGGTCACCGCGTCGGCGCGCGCCAGCTCGCGGCGCTTGAGCGCCCGTTGCGCCGGGGAGTGCGAACGCCCCTCGATGTGCTCGGTGATCACCAGGTGGGGGATCGCCGCCAGCTCCGCCAACCCGGTGAGGTAACGGTCCGCCGCGGGCCACACGTGGTGGACGTGGAGCAGGCGCGGCCGCGCGCGACGCAGCCGCCGCCAGGTGTCGAGCAGGCCCCTCCAGTCCCAGCGCGAGTCCACCTCGGGGACGCGGTCCACCGGCACGCCCTTGTCCTCCAGCGCCGCGGCGAGGTCGTTCACCCCGGGCGACTCCGACAGCCACACGCGCACCTCGAAGCGGTGCCCGGGCAGGCGCGTGGCCAGCTCCCACACCACACGCTCGGTGCCCCCGATCGCGTGGCCGCTTTCGGCCAGGACGACGCTCACGCGTTCTTCCGGTGTCCGCATACCAGCTCGTAGGCGCGCAGCAGCTCGCCGGCGCTGTATTCCCAGGCCATGCGCTCGAGGAAACGCCGGCGGTTGTAGGTTCCCATGCGGTCGCGGCGCTCGGGGTCGTCGAGCAGCTCGGCGATCTTGGTCGCGAGGTCGTCCTCGCGGTTGGGCTCCGCGTAGAGCGCCCCGGCGGCGGCGGAGAAGCGGTGCTCGCGCAGGTCGTAGGCGACGATCGGACGCCCGACCGCCATGTACTCGAGCACCTTGTTCATGGTCGAGACGTCGTTGAGCGGGTTGAGCGGATCGGGGCAGACGCACACGTCCGCCGTGGCGAGGATGCGCTCGACCGTTTCGTCCGGAATGCGTCCGGTGAACTCCACCCAATCCTCGAGCCGAAGCTCGCGCGCGAGCGCGCGCAGGTCATCGAACGAATCGCCCGCACCCACCAGCGTGAAGCAGACGTCGTGGCGGCCGCGCTCGTGGACCAGCAGATGGGCGGCGCGCAGCAGGTGGTCGACGCCGTCCTGCGGCGCCATCACGCCGAGGTAGGCCACCAGGTGCTGGCGTCCGCGCCGCAACGAGGCATCCACCGGGCGCACGGTGGCGAAGCGCTCGCGGCTCGGCCCGCTGCGCACCACCCGGACGCGGTCGGGGGCCATCCCGCCGCGCTCGATCGCCACCTGGCGGTACGATTCGTTGGTCGAGATGACGAGGTCCGCGGTGCGGAATTGCGCCCACTCGAGCAGCCGGAGCGCGCGGTAGAGCAGGTCGCCCTGCTTCTCGGGACCGAAGCGGGCGACGTAGAGCTCGGGACACAGATCGTGGTGGTCGAACACGTAGCGCTTGCCCAGCAGCTTGTAGAACAGCCCGATGAGCCAGAAGGTGTCGGGCGGGTTCGCGGCGTGGATGACGTCGAACCCGCGCCGCGCCAGCACCACCAGCGACAGCCGTGCGGTCTGCAGCCAGCAGTAGGTGAACTCCCAGGCGTAGGACAGGAAGCCGCGCGTCGGGGGGGGCGCGGGGTACCGCCAGATGTGGATGCCGTCGATCACCTCGAACGGCGCCCCGTAGGACTCGCCCATCGGGCAGATCGCCGACACCTGGTATCCGCCGGCGCGAAGCGCGCCGAGCTCCATCCAGACGCGGCGGTCGAACGGAAGGGGGAGGTTTTCCGAGAGGTGGAGAATCCTACCACGCGAGGCCATGATACTCCCCGTGGACCAGGCTCGCGCGATCCACGCCGTGGACCAGGTCCACCAGCACCTGCCCGGGCTGGAGCAGCGCGCCCACCGCGCGATACTCCTTGGAGCGGTTGCCGACGACCACGATCTCGCTCTGCTCCACGACGTCGCGCATTTCCGCGCGCAGCCGCTCGGGCAGGTAGGACACCTCGTCCTCCACGAAGCGCCGGTTCGCGCCCAGCAGGCGGTCGAGGTCGATGTGGGGATCGTGCAGCAGCACCGAATACCCCTTCCCCACCAGCGTGCCCACGACGCGCAGGATCGGGCTCTCGCGCAGGTCGTCGGTCCCGGCCTTGAACGAGAGGCCGAGTACTCCCACGCGTCGCCGGCGCAGCCGCTCGATGAGGTGAATGGCCTCGTCGACGTGCTGCTGGTTGGAGCGCATCACGGCCGCGATCACCGGGAGATCCAGGCCGTGCGCCCGTCCCCGGGAGTTCAGCGCGCGGAGGTCCTTGGGCAGGCAGGAGCCGCCGAAGGCGAAGCCGGGCATCAGGTAGTTGCGGCCGAGGTTGAGGCGGGTGTCGCGGCAGAACAGCTCCATCACTTCGTGGCTGTCGATTCGCTCGCGCTTGCACAGGCGTCCGATTTCGTTGGCGAACGAGACCTTGAGCGCGTGGAAGGTGTTGTTGACGTACTTGAGCATCTCGGCGCTGCGGATCGAGGTGACCACGATCTCGCCTCCGATGCCGTCGTAGAGGCGGCGCACGGCGTCCGCACCGCGCGGCTCGGCGGCCCCGATCACGGTGATCTCGGCGCCGAAGAAGTCCCCGACCGCGGTGCCCTCACGCAGGAACTCGGGATTGTAGGCCACCCCGAAATCGCTCCCCGCCGAGCGACCGGAGGCGCGCTCGAGCACCGGCTGCAACTCGCCCTCGACGCTGCCCGGGAGCATCGTGCTGCGCATGACGACGGTGGTGTAGACGCCCGAATGGGGCAGTCCCGCGCCCACCTCGGCCGCGGCGCGCTTGACGTGCTCGAGGTTGAGGCTTCCATCCTCGGCGCTCGGGGTGCCGACACACAGCAGCACGATATCGGCGCCAGGCATGGCCTCGGCGATGCGCGTGGTGGCCCGCAGTCGACCGGCGCGCCGGCCCTCGGCGATCAATTCGGCGAGCCCGTTCTCGACGATCGGGCTCTCCCCGCGTTCGATGCAGGACACCTTGAACTCGCTGGTGTCCACGCCCACGATCTGGTGGCCGCGGCTCGCCAGACACGCCGAGCACACGGTTCCCACGTAGCCGAGTCCAACCACCACCACGCGCATGTCGACTCCTTGCGGTCCGGCGCCCGCGGGCCCCGGCCGGTGTTCGGGTTCAGGGTCCTCCGCGGACCCCCGAGGCCGGCTTCAGATCAGACTCGGTCACATGCCACCAGGTCACGCCCTGCCGGGCGTGCGCCGTCGCGCCCGGATGGCGCCGCGCCATCGCGCGCACGAATGCTCCGCGCGGATCGAGGTCCTCGGGGCGGCTCATCACCACCCACACGCCGCGCGTCCCGGACATCGCCTCGTCGAGCTTGTCTTCCAGCCGCGCCGAGTCGGCGGCGAAGCCGAGCCAGAAGCTCCGCACCGGCAGCGATCCCCGATAGTAGTAGAACATGAGGTCGGCCGTATTGGCGGCGAGAATCAGCTCCCCCGGCCGGGCCTCGGCCACGATGCGCGCGGCCACCGTACGGTAGTCCTCCCTGGCGTAGCGGGGCGAGACGTAATGCTGCACCAGTGACACCGACCACAACGCCCCGACCGCCAGCCCCGCCACCCAGCGGCCCCGCGGGCGCAGGTCGGCGAAGGCGGCGGCCAGCAGCAGGATGAACCCCGGTGCCGCGACCGCCAGATAGCGCGGGTGAAAGACCTTGAAATTGTGCAAGGCCATGTAACTCACGAGCAGCGCCGGCGCCAACAGCCAGAGCAGGCCGTCGCCGAGGCGGCGCCGCCGCGCGAGCGCGCGCAGGCCGAGCGCGACGAGCGCACCGAAGACCAGGGCGGTGACGGCGAGCTCCCCCGCGTGACGCGCCACCGGGCGGAGCGAGGGATCCGCGCGCAGCTCGCGCAGCGAGGGCCCGAGGGTGTATCCAACCGAGAAGGCGTGCGCCGCGAACGGAACGCCCGCGAGGTGGAACGTGTTCGGCCCGCGCAGCGGGGGCTCGTCCGCCCTCGCCTCGCGCGCCGGGCGCAGCCGGCTCCAGTCCAGCACGCGCGTCGCCTGCACCAGCCAGGGCGTCATCACCAGCACCAGAATCGCCGCGGCCAGACCGGCCTCGGCCAGCCGCCGCCGCGCCGAGACCGGACGGGTGAACCACCACTTGAGCTGGAGCGGCGCCATCAGGGCGAAGGAGAAGTTGGACAGCAGCCCGGCGGCGGTCGCCGCCAGGAACCCGGCGAGGCGGCCGGCGGAGAAGCGCTCGCGCAGCCGCAGCAGGGCGAGCAGGGAAAGGCAGGCGCACAGCATGAGCAGCGAGTAATTGCGTGCCTCCTGCGAGTACCAGACCAGGAACGGCGAGCACGCCGCCAGCCATGCCGCGGGAATCACGGTCTCGCGGCCGACCCAGCGGGCGCCCAGCCACGCGACCACCGGCACCAGCGCCACGCCGAAGACGGCCGAGGGTAGCCTCAGCGCCCACTCCGACTCCCCGACCCACCCGCACCAGGTGTGCAGGATCACGCTCAGCAACGGGCCGTGCATGTTCTCAACCAGGCGCGGCCAGCCGAGCGGGGAGCCGATGTCGGCGCTGCGCCACGTGAACACCTCGTCGATCCAGAGATTCTGCGCCCCGAGCCGGAAAAAGCGCAGAAGCGCCGCCGCCAGCAGGGCGGCGGCGAGGTTCAGGACGAGGGCCGAATCGGCGGCGGGGGTGGGAGACGACGAAGCTGGAATCGGCCGGGCGCGTGAGGGATTCAATGGCCTCGCATGCGCTGCCGTCAGTAGGCACCCTCCCGGGAGAGCACCGCGGGGATCGTGCGGCAGAGGATCTTGAGGTCCAACCCGAGCGACTGGTGCTTGATGTACTCGAGGTCGAGCCGCATCCACTCATCGAAGCCGATCCGGCTGCGCCCGCTGATCTGCCACAGACAGGTGAGCCCGGGCCGCACCGAGAGCCGCCGGAGCTGCCACGGCTCGTACTGCGCCACTTCCTCGGGAATCGGAGGACGCGGGCCGACCAGGCTCATCTCGCCGCGCAACACGTTCCAGAACTGCGGAATCTCGTCGATGCTGGAGCGTCGCAGGAACCGTCCGACGCGCGTCACGCGCGGGTCGTTGCTGATCTTGAAGACCGGCCCGTCACACTCGTTGAGGTGGGAGAGATGGTGCCGGTGGCGGTCGGCCCCATTCACCATCGAGCGCAGCTTCAGGAAGGTGAACTCCCGGCCGTCGCGACCGATCCGGGTGGAGCGGTAGAGGACGGGCCCGCGCGACTCGAGCTTGATGAGGATCGCCGCGAACAGCAGCAGCGGGCTCGCGAGCAGCAGCGCGATGGCAGCGCCGGCGACGTCGATCACGCGCTTGCCGATCCGGAGGTAAATCCCCTCTACCGGGGCCGCGCCGGCATGGGGAAACGCACTCGCGAAGCCCTCGGCTCCGGACGCGGGGGCAACGCCGGGAAGCGACGGCCATGCGGCCACCGCCTCGCCGTTGCCGTTCGTGTATCGGAATTCGGTCACCATCGCCGGCGGATGCGTCATCTCGTGGGGCGTGGTGACGGTCCAGGTCGCATGCACGCCGGCGGCGCCCGCCACGTGGCGTCTCTCGAGGTGAGTGCAGCTCACAGGATCTCCGCTCACCACGGGAGTGTCGGTGACTCGTGCGGTCGCATCGGTCTGGGTCGCGAGGATGTCGGGCTCCATGATGCCGCTCTCTTGTTGTGCCGCCCGCAAGAAAACCGAGGGAGACAATCGTCCCCTCGGTCTAAAATCCTCGGCTGAACCGGCTGAACCGGGTCCGGTACGTGCTGAGTACGAGCGACGGGGGATACAGCAAGCTGTCAGATCCTCGGATGCACTTCCCGGCGGCTGCCGGGAAGCCGGGATGTTTCGCAACAACCCGGTTCTGTTGGCTCGCGCCTAAACTACGAACCCAGTTATCAATGCGTCCTCTAGGAGCCTCCTGTGAGATTGGGATCCTCGCGTCTCACCGACGACACCCACTAGACTATCAAGTCCCTGACACCTTCATCAAGCGCGAAACGACAGTCCATCCCTGGGCGGCCGAGCCGGGTCGTGCGAATCGCCCGGTTCCGTCCCCCTCGCCCCTGGCGGAAGCGCCGCGCTGGGGCCCCCCCCAGGCCGCTGCGGGCGGCCCGGGAGGGTGCCGGGAACCCTCAAAGGGGATTTTTTCCGGCCGGGGGCTTCATCGTCCCCCCGGGTTCGGCTACCATCGGCGCCCACGCCGCCAATCCCCTGAACCCGGGAGGTCCAGTCTGGCTACGATTTGGCTCGCCCTGCCCGCATTCAACGAGGAACGCTCGTTGCCGCCCCTGCTCGAGCGCTGCGTGCCGGTCGCTCGTGCCCTCGAAGCCGGCGGGGGACGGTTGGCGGTCATCGTCGTCGACGACGGGAGCACCGACGGGACGGTTGCCGCGGCACAGGGGTTCGCCGGGCGCCTCGCGCTCGAGGTGGTGCCGCACGGGGTGAACCGGAACCTGGGCGCGGCGCTTCGTACCGGCCTCACGACGGCGCTCGCACGTGCCGCCGATGGCGACGCGGTCGCCACCATGGATGCCGACAACACCCACGATCCCGCCCTGCTCCAGGCGATGTGGGAGCGGCTCGAGCGCGCGCCGGCGGACGTGGTCATCGCTTCCCGGTACGCTCCGGGAGGTCGCGAAGTGGGCCTCACGGCGCTGCGCCGCGTGCTGTCGCGGGGCGCGAGCTTCCTGCTGTCATGGGTGGCCCCGGTGCGGGGAGCGCGAGACTACACCTGCGGCTTCAGGCTCTATCGCGCGAGCCTGCTGCGCCGCGCCGCCGCGGCCTGGGGCGACCGGTTGATCGAGGAGGCGGGCTTCACCTGCATGGCCGAGGTGCTCCTCAAGCTCGGGCGCGGCGGGGCGCGGGTGGCCGAGGTCCCGCTCGTGCTGCGCTACGACCTCAAACAGGGCGCGAGCAAGATGAAGGTCCTGCGGACGATCGCGCGCTACTTCGCGATGGCCAGGCGCATCCGCACCCGTCCCCTCCCGCGCCTCGACGATCGCCCCGCGGGGCCGGGGTAGACTCCGTTCGCAAACGCCCGCGGGCAAGGCGTCAGGGTTCGATCCCGCGCTGGGGAGCCGCGTAGCGCGCGAGCGTCGAATCGAGCACGGCGCGCAGCGGCGCGATCCACGGGTCCCGCATGCCGACGCGGTTCACCCGCTCCCCCGGATCGGCGGCGAGGTCGAAGACCTCGACCGTCTCGCGGTCGAGTCCGAGGATGATCTTGCGGCGCGCGACCGGATCCACCAGCGCGACTTGCCCGCGATCGGGAGGCAGCGCCGCGAAGCGCCGCGAGAAACCGCGCCGGGGATGGAACAGGTAGATCCGGCGCGCTTCGGGTCGCCGGAGCGGATCGGCCAGGACCGGCCACAGCGATCGCCCGGGGCCCGGCCCCGGGGCGATTCCCGCCGCGAGCAGCAGGGTGGGGTACAGGTCCACCTGCGCCACGGTGCCGGGACGCGGCCCCGGGACCACCCCGGGGCCGCTCACCATCAGCGGCACGCGCACCGCCGGCTCGTAGAGGGTCAGGTTGTGGTTGAAATGCCCGTGCTCACCCAGCTCCTCCCCGTGATCGGCGCTGACCACCACGATCGTGCTGCGCTCGAGCCCCCGGGCGCGCAACTCGGCGAAGAGGAGCCCCGACAGCGCGTCCACCTTTGCCAATCCCTGCGCGTAGCGCTGGATTTGGTTGCGGCGCCGGTAGGAGGTTGAGCGCAACGGATTGAGCACCCCGGAGTGGATATCGAGGAAGTGGAACCAGACGAATCCGGGCGGACCCTCTCCCGGTGCCGCGAGCCCCGCCACCGCCTGGTGGATCAGCTCCGGCGTATCGCCTTCGCCGTGCACGATCTGCGGCCAGCCATAGGCGCTGTCGGCGAACCAGTCGTAATTGGCCCGCGCGCGGAGTGCGTAGCCGGCGTGCGCGAGGCGCTCCGGCAGATAGCGACCCGGCTCGACGCCGCGCAGCAGCGCGGGCAGGTAGTCGCCCGCGAACAGGCTGTTGAAGCTGTCCAGTGTTCCCGCGGCGTGCGAGTAGCAGGCCTCGAACACCGCGGCGTGGCGGGCGAGCGAGTCGAGGGTGGGTGTGGCGGGCTGCAGGTCGCCGAGCGGGGAATCGGTGTGCGCGCCGCGGTCGAGCACGTCGAGCCGGCAGGCGTCGAGCGTCACGAGCAGGAGGTTCGGGCGCGTCGCGAAGCGCGGCGCGTCCCGCCCGGTGTCCGCGAGCGCGGGGTCCCGGTCCACCGCGGCCATCGGCGGCAGCACCGGCGGCGGCACCCGCGGATCGAGCGGCGCGGTGTCCCAGCCCGCGACCAGCGGGCGAGGAGTCCAGCCGTCTCGGTCCCAGTCGAGCCCGCGCCCCAGCAGGTTCACCGACCTGCGGGCCGTGACGCCCCGGAACTTGAGCAGCGCCGTGACCTCGGGACTCGTGCGCGCCACGTGGTCGGTCGCCCACGTGAGCGCCAGCGCAGCCACGCCGCCCACGATCGCGTGGCGGCCCCGCGGCCGCGGCAGGAGCAGGAGGATGAGCGCGACGCCCCCGAACAGGGCGGTGTCGAGCAACATGTGCACCCCGTAGCTCGACTGGGGCGCGAAGTGGACGTCCACCGCGTAGAGGGCGAGGAGTCCCATCCCGAGCGCGGCGGCGGTGAGCCTGTTCCAGGGCCGCCGCGCGCCCGGGGCCAGCAGCGGGCGAATCCCGGGCCAGGCCAATCCCGCGGCGGCGCCGGCCGCCACCGCCGTGGCCAGGGCCAGCGGCGCGCGGGCCAGCAGTGGGTCGAAGCGCACCGTGAAGGTCAGGGCGTAGAGCGTCCAACCCGCACCGATCAGCCCGGCCAGGGCCCCGCGCAGCGCGCGCCGCGGCGCCCCGGCGAGGCCGATGCGGCGCTCGAGCGCGCGCCCCGCGGCGAGCGCGCAACCGGCGGCGAGCCCCAGCGCGCATCCCGCGAGCGCGTCGTAGCCCACCGTGAGCAGGAGGTAGCGCGCGGCGCCGCCCGCGCCACCGAGAAAGGCGCGCAGCCCGACCCCGCGCTCGATACCCTCGAAGGCGCCGAGCACGAGCCCGGTGAGCAGGCCGAGCGCCGCCGCTCGCAGCGGCAGCGCCAGGCCCGCACTCCCGCGCCCGGACAGTGTGCCGCCGCCCGCGTCGCTCACGCGCCCTTCCGCGCGGCCACGATGTAGAAGCCGCCGAAGCGAGCGAGCGGTCCGCGGCATAGGGCGCGCTCGGCCGCCCGCAGCGCGGCCCCCGCCAGCGGCACGCGGTGCAGGAGCGGGTGCGGGGTCAGGATGACGATGCCGCCCGCCCCGATGGTCCGCGTGCCGGGCGGCAGGAGGGCGCGAACCCGCTCCGGCGTGTGATACGCGGTGAAGACCTCGCGGTCGTGCGAGGCCTGCCCCACGCGCACCGACCACCAACGCAATCGCTTCCACAGGCCACGCAGGCTGCGGGGATTGTAGAACTCGAGCAGCGCCACCCCGCCCTGGTCCAGCACGCGGACGATCTCCGCGAGCGCGACCTCGAGATCGGGCACGTGCGGCAGCACCTTGAACGAGTACACCAGGTCGAAGCTGCGGTCGCGAAACGGCAGGTGGGTGGCGGAGGCCTGCCCCACCGGGAGCCCGCGGCGGCGGGCGTGGGCGAGCATGCCGCCCGAGAGGTCCACGCCCACGGCGGCGGGTGCGAAGCCGCGCACCCGCCACAGGATCTGTCCGGTGCCGCAGCCCACCTCCAGGACCCGCGGGCCCGGCAGCCAATGGCGGACGCAGTCGGCCTCCAGATCGTCGATGTGCGCATGGTAGCCGCGCGAGCGCGCATCGTCGTAGTTGCGGCTGAAGTCGTCGTAATAGCTCCGCGGATCCTTCATCGCTCCTCTCGATCCCGTTGCCGGCTCCCGGCCTCGATCCCGTCGTAGATCGCCTCGTAGGCGCGCGCGACCCCAAGTGCCGTGTGGCGCTCGAGGAAGCGCCGCCGCCCCGCCTCGCCCCAGGCCCGGCCCCGCTCCGGCAGAGAGCGCAGCGCGGACTGCCACGCGTCGGCGGCGGCGGGCAGCACCGCCCCCGCCCCGGCCACCGCTTCCGCCAGCGGCGGGAGATTGCTCGTCAACACCGGGCGGGACTCGCGCCATGCTTCGAGGATCACCAGCGGCAGGTCGGTCTTGCCGTACAGCGATTCTGCCGGAAAGAGAACGGCCTCGCAGGCGGCGACCAGCGCCGGCAGGTCGGGAACCGTGCCGAGGGCGCGAAGGCGCGGCTCGAGCCCGAGAGAGAGAGCGCGCGCTTCCACGATCCGGCGATGGGCCTCCGCGCGCGGGGTCTTCGCCCGCCCCGCCAGCACCAACATCGGCAGCTCCGGACTCCGATTCCAGATGTCGAGCAGCAGCGCGTGTCCCCCGGAGAACTCGTAGTCGCCGGGGTAGAGCATGAACGGCGGCTCGACACCGGCCGCGCGGCAGGCGGCCGCCGCCCGCGCGGCGCCCACCGGCGCGTCCTCCGCGAGCCCCGGCGGGATGACCATGGCTGCATCCATGTCCATGCCGAGTGCGCGCGCGGTGTGCAACGACAGGGTCACGGTGCGGTCGGCGAAGAGCAGCCGTGCGGGATCGGCCCCGGCCCGGGGGGCGCTGAGCACGGTGTGGATCGTCGGGCGGCGGCAGGCACGGGCCAGGGCGCGCGCCACGCGGCTGGCGGCGGGATGAGGCTGGAAGAAGAAGTGCAGGGCGTCGACCGCGCCGCGCAGGCGCCACACCGCGGCGAGCAGGCGGAGCTGCTGGAGCGGCCCCGGCCGATAGTCGCCGGCACCCCGATAGAGCGGGTGCGCACGCACGCGCGCGGGCCACTCGGCGCCGCCCTCCGGCGTCACCAGCACGTGCAGTTCGTGTCGCCCGCTCGCCGCACGCGCCAGATCGCGCGGAACCAGCTTGGCGCTGTCGTTCCACGGCGGCACCAGTGGCTTGGTGACGAGCAGCACCCTCATCCCGCCTCGCCGATGCGCTTGGAGCCGAAGGCCGGCGCGTGGACCGGCGGCCGCCGCACGACCGAGTGCTCGAGGCGCCGCTCGATCCCCCGCCACAGGATGCGAGCGCAGATCCAGGGCGGGTCGAGCAGCGGGCGGATGCCCGATACCTCGTCCCCGTAGAGGGCCCGCACCGGGACCTCGACCACCCGCGCCCGCATGCGCTGCGCTTCGAGACGCAGGAAGGCGGGGAACCCGTAGCCCGGCGGCAGCCGCCGGCGGTCGAGCCGCCCGAGAAAGTCGGCGCCGGCGGCGGTGAATCCGCACTGGCTGTCGCCCACCCGAGCGCCGGCGGCCCACGAACAGGAGGCGCTGAGCAGGGCATTGCCCCAGCGGCGCGCGAGCGGCATCCGCCCATTCGGGCGCCCGCACCGAAACCGGTTGCCCTGGACGTAGTCGGCCGCGCCGCGCGCGATCGGCCGGACCAGCGTTTCGAGCTCCGCAAGGTCCATCTGGGCGTCGGCCGCCACCACCGCCACCACCTCCGCCCCGATCTCGAGCGCCCGGGCGTATCCGGCCACGATCGCGGCACCGACGCCGCGTCCGGGCGACAGGCGCATCGGGAGCGCGCGCGGGTCATGCCAGGCGCGGATGACGTCCCAGGTGCGGTCGCGGCTTCCGTCATCCACCGGGACCACGCTCGACACCCAGGGCGGAACCGCCGCGAGCACGCGCGGCAGCAATCGTTCCTCGTCACGGGCGGGGATCACCACCGCCACGCGGGCGCCGTCCGTCACGCCGCCTCCTCCTGCGCGCGGCGGAGCCACTGGTCCCAGCGAGGCAGCACCAGGTCGGATGCGAAACGCTGGCCGGCGCGGGCCGCGCGCACCCGCAGCGCCCCGAGGCGCTCGGGGTCGGCAGCGGCCGTGAGCGCGGCCGCCAGCGCGCCGATGCGGGCGCCGTCGTCGCGGGCGTCGTACACGATTCCGGCCCCGCTCCTGGCCAGCAGCTCGCCCAGCGCACCCTCGCGCGGCGCCACCACCGGCACTCCCCGCGCCAGCGCTTCCGCCGCGGCATGCGGCAGCCCCTCGCCGCGCCCGTCCGCGAGACGCCGCGAGCTCAGCACCACGAGGTGCGCGGCGTCGATCGCGGCCTCCTTCGCCGGCCCGTCGAGCACGCCGGGGAATCGCACCGGGATGGCCAGCGCCGCTGCGCGCGCGCGCAGCGCCGCCTCGAGCGTTCCGGCCCCGGCGAAGGTCAGGTCTCCCGCGCATCCCGGATCGAGCCGTGCGGCTGCCTCGAGCAGGAGATCGGGGCCCTTGATCGGCTCGAACCTGCCGAGGAACAAGAGCCGCAAGGGACCACCGGTCGGCGCGCCCCGCCCGGCGGCGGAGGCGACGGGCAGAGGCACGCACGCAACGCGCGCGCCGCCCAGCGCGTGCGCGACGCGCTGCGCCGTGTGCTCCGCGGGCGCAATCAGCGTGGTGCGAGCGAAGAGCGCGGCGAGGCGGCCGCGGGCCCCGGGGAGGCGCGCCAGCCGCTCGAGGACGTGCACGTCCGCGCCGTGCGCGGTCGCGAGGTGCCCGAGCGAGTGGCGGCGGGCGAGCCCGGCGCCGAGCGCCCCGCTCGGCAGCAGCCAGTGGCTCCAGATCAGGTCGTAGCCGCCCGACGCCAGTCGCCGGTCGGCCTCCGCGAGGAGTCCGTGGAGCATGCCGGGCACCAGCAGCCACTTCAATGGCCGCCGCGCCAGCTCTTCCGGAATGCCGGCGGCGTGCGCGAGACCGCCGCCCGCATGCCCGCCGGGATAGGACACCGGAATCACGCGGATTGGCCGCTCCGCCCCGCCCACGCCACCGCCCGCCGGGGCCGGCGTCACCACGTCGAAGTCCCAGCCGCGCCCCGCGAGGCCCTCGAGCAGGGTGGCGAGAAAGCGCCCGCTGAGCAGGCCGATGCGCGCCGGGTACGAGGTCGTCAGCACCAGAGCCCTCACGCCGCGGCCCCTCCCGCGCCGCCCGGCCGGTGGCCCCGGGGCAGCGCGATCTCGCCGCTCGCGACCAGGAACACCAGGCCGGCCACCGCAAGCAGGGCCAGCTCCAACACCAGCAGGGCGCCTGCGGGCCGCCACCACCAGGCGACCCCACCGAGGAGCAGGGCGAGGAGGACGCCGCGAGCGACACTCGCCCACGGCATCACGGGTCCGAAGGCGCGACGCACGACGCCGAGTCCAAGAGCAAAACCGAGTCCCATCCCGACGAGGTCGCCGAGCGCGGCGCCGGCCGGGCCCAGCAGCGGGAAGAACGCCACGCCCGCGATCACCTGTCCGGCGAAGCCCGCGGCGAGCAGGATCACTCCGGCGCGCGGCCGGCCGGCACCGGCGAGCGCGGTGGCGACCAGGAAGGCTCCCGTCCACAGTGCGTAGGCCGGTCCGAGCAGCGCGAGCCAGCCTCCGCCGCCCCGATACGCCGCTCCGTAGAGCAGCGCCACGAGATTTGGCCCGGCGATCCCGAGCAGTGCGGCGCCGGGGATCACCGTCACCGCCAGATAGCGAAGGGCGCCGCGCAGGATGCGGCGTCCTTCGGCCGGGTCGGGCGCGTCGCCGAGGCGGGCGAGGTGGGGAAAGACCACGAGCGTGATCGGGATCAGCAGCTGGTAGAGGAGCTGCGCCAGCGTGATCGCCGCACGGTAGAGACCCGCCTGCTGGTTGGCGATCGCCGGATCCGACATCCGCTTGACGATCCACAGGTCCGCGCTCAGCACCAGGTTCGCCACCAGGGTGAGGGCCACCAACCAGCCGCCAAACCCGAGGTAGGCGCGCGCCGAGAAGCCGCCCGCGCCGCGCGGGGCGCCGCGCACGGCGAAGAACGAGATGCCGAGGATGAGGAACGCGGCGAGCGTGAACCCGGCGGCGGCGCCGACCACGCCGAGGCCGAGTCCGACCGCGCCGAGCACGAGCGCGAGCTTGAGGGTCGAGAACGTGGAATCGAGCGCCGCCTGCCGACCGAAACGCCGGCCTCCGTTGAGGAAGCCGACGTTGGCGGCGTAGAGGGCGTAGGCGAACACGATCCCCGCCGCCACCTGCAGCGGCGTCACCAGGCCGGGGTCGCGAAAGCCCCGCCCGACGAGGGGCGCCGCCGATGCGAGCGCGAGGGACAACCCGAACCCTAGTGCCAACTGCACCCTTCGCGCCCCGCGCAGCACCGACCCCGCCCGGTCCGGGTCGCGCGCGACGAAGCGGGACACGGTGCTGAGGCTGGCGCCGATGAGCACGTTGTTGAGCACCGACACGATCGAGATCACGACCGAGTAGAGTCCGAAGCGCTCCGGTCCCAGCAGCCGGGTGAGACCGAAGTAGAGCGCGTAGCCGGAGAGGACGAACCACACCTTTGCCCCGGTGATCACCGTGACCCCGCCCGCGAGGCGGGCGGGGTGCGCGGGGCGGGTGGCGGCCGCAGCGGCGGCATCCGAGGGCGCTGCGGACGGACCGATCATCGCGGCGAAACCGCCGCCCGCGGATGCCGGGCTCCGAGGCCGAGCCCGATCGCCGCGGCGACGAAGGGCGCGGTGGGAATGCTGTGCCGGAACAAGGCCAGCAGCGGCAGGTACATCGCCCAGGTGAGGAAGACGGCGGCGAAGCAGATCGCGACGAGCCAGCGCAGGGCCGGGTCGCGCCAGGCGCGCGCGAGCCCGAAGCCGAACAGGCCCAGCCAGGCTACGCTGGTGGCGAGCAGCACCCGGGTCTTCGAAGCCGAGGCCGAGGCCGCCCAGAAGTCCACCGCGTTGCGCAGCATCTTCTCGACCAGATAGCCGGGCGAGCGGAACTTGGCGAGCATGATCTCGCGGTAGCGGCGCTCCTGCGCGAGATCGGCATGGGCATCGAGCATGGGCGGATAGGTGGCGCCGGGCGGGTGGCGTTCCACCGTCGCCGGGTATCGCTCCATCGGGACCGCGCCCCAGGCCGTGCGGCTCATGCCGTGCCCGGCCAGCCACTGCCGCGCGTGATCGAACACGTCGTCGTGAAAGGCGTTGTACCAGGTGAGGGTGTGGAAGGGCACGAAGGCGCCGCTCACCCGCGCGTTGCGCAGCCACCACGGGCTCATGACCGCCGCCCAGGCGATCGCCAGCGCCAGCACCACCCGCGCCGGGAGGCGCCGCCGACGCATCGAGGCGAGCGCCCACACCGCGACGATCGCCAGCAGGATCACGGCCGAGCCGCGGGTGAGGCACGCCAGAGCGAGCACCGCGCCGAGCACGGCCGCCGGGGCGACGTGCGGTCGCGCCCGGAGGCGCACAACCAGGAGCAGCGATGCGGCGAGCAGCAGGTTGAGCATGGTCTCCGAGCTGCCCTTCGCCGCGTAATAGAACGTCGTGGGCCAGAAGGCGAAGGCGAGCCCCCCCGCGAGCGCGGCGAGGGGCGCCACCAGGCGGCCGAGCGCCGCCACCAGCAGCGCGGCGGCGGTGGCGTGCAGCAGCATGTCCACCGGCGTGGACGCGCGCGTGTTGCGCAGGCCGCAGAGCCTGAACAACCCCGCCAGGTAGATCGGATAGACCGGTCCCCGGGTCACTGTGGGGCGGTCCCAGTGGTCGAGGTTGGCGCTGAATCGGCCGTGGACCACCAGGTTCACCGCGATGTCGTCATATTCGTCGTTCATCCCGTCGCGGACCGAGCGGACGAAGTAGGAATGAAAGAACCCCGCGGCCGCCAGGCCCACGGCGGCGACGAGCAGCCAGGCGGCGAGCGGCGCACGGCTCGCGATCCAGCGCGACAACTGATCCATCGGGCTGCTCACGTCGGTTTTTGGGGTGGGTCCTGGCCCGTGATCTGGCGTGCGTCGCTCGGAGCCCGGCGCGCGCCGGGGAGGGTCCGGTTCGGGGCCGCGCGGAGATGTCTCCGGACCGGACCGCGCGCCGCGCGGTGACCGGTCGGACGGTGTCGTGGCGCCCGCTGAGACTCATGACGCTACCATCCCGCTCGCCCCAGCGGCAAGAGGCCGGGCCGGCACGCCGGCGCCCGCCGGAGTTCTCTCCGCAGGCGGCCATGCGAAATGCACCGATCCGGCGCCCGTGCTCCCGACAGCGCCGTCGGGGCCCGGCACCTCGTGGCCGGGGCAAGGGTCGCCTCCGCGGCGCCGCCGCAGCGGGGGGGGGTTGAGGCTTGCCGCTGCGAGAGGGCCGCTGTTAGACTCATGCGACTGCCATCCTCTCCGCCGCCCGTCCCTCGAGCGCCTGTGGCCCATCGAACCCGCGCGATGCATCGAAATCTCAGGCTGAGCGTCGTCATCCCCTGTTACAACGAGGAGGATGGCGTTCGCGAGGTCATCGGCCGCATGCCCGCCTCCGTGGACGAGGTGGTGGTCGTGGACAACAACTGCACCGACCGGACCGCCGAGGTCGCGCGCGCATTGGGCGCGCGCGTGGTCGAGGAGCGCACCCCCGGGTACGGGGCCGCCTACAAGGCGGGTCTGCGCGCCGCGACCGGGGATGTCATCATCACGCTGGACGGCGACGGTACCTACCCGCCGGAGCGGATCGAGCAGTTGGTCGACACCCTCCTCGACCGGAATTGGGACTTCCTCTCGGCGTGCCGCTTCCCGCTGACCGATTCCCGGGCGATGAGCTTCACCAACCGTCTGGGCAACTGGGTGCTGACCGCGGGGACGGCGTTGCTGTTCTTCCGGCGCATCCGGGACAGCCAGTCCGGGATGTGGGTGTTCCGGCGGCCGCTGCTCGAGCGCCTGCACCTGACCTCCGACGGCATGGCCTTCAGCGAGGAGATCAAGATCGAGGCCTTGCTGCGGGGCTATCGCTTCGGCGAGGCGCATATCCCCTACGGCGCGCGGATCGGAGAGGTGAAGCTCCAGAAGTGGCGGGACGGTTGGAGTAACCTCCAGTTCCTGGTGCGTAAGCGCTTCGGCTGGGTATGAGCGTGCCCGCATCGTCCGCGCGCCCGTGGGCCCGGCTCCGGGGCCTGCCGTGGGACTCCCTGATCGGCGCCCTGGTCATCATCGGCGTCGGCGTCGTGATCGGCAGGCAGTACCTCCTGCCGGACAGGCGGATGCTCGCGGTCATGTTCGCCGCGCTGGTGTTCGGCATCGCCTGGCGCGTCGACATCATATGGGGATTGGGCCTGCTGGTGCTCTCCATTCCGTATCCCCGCGGCACCGTGTTCGGCAACAGCAACGTCGCGATCATCCTGCTGCTGCTGGTCATCTGGCTGCTTCGCGTCTCCCAGCGGCAGGCCGCACCACCGCAGCGAACACCGCTCGACGTCCCGTTGGTCGGGCTGCTGATCGCCTACATCGTGTCGTTCTACAACGTCCAGAGCAAGCACGACCTCAACTTCGCGTTCCAGAACCTGCAGCTCGTGGTCGCGGGCATCTTCTTCTACTACCTCATCGTCAACACCGTCCGCACCGAGCGGAACCTGAGGCTCTTCCACACGTTCCAGATCGCCTCGCTCGTCACCATCTGCCTGCTGGCGATCTACGAGGTCGGCCACCCGGGCGCGACGGTCATTCCCGGGTGGATCCACTTTCCCGGGGAGGTGAGCAGCGAGGGCGTCACGGTTCACGGCACTCGCGTGGGGGGGCCCTTCTTCGACTACGAGTTGCTCTCCGAGTTCTGCGCCATCAGCCTGCTTCTGGTCGCCTTCCTGCTCACGCGCGCCCGCTCCACGTCCCGCCGCGTGCTGTTCGCGTCGATCTTCTTGTTGGACACCTTCGTGTTGTTCGCCACCGTGACACGCGGGGCAATCATCTCCCTGGCGGTGGCGCTGGTCTATCTGATCTGGGCGTTGAGGCAACGCATCCGGCTGATTCCGTTCACCGTCATTGCGGGATCCGTCTTGGGGCTGTTCTTCCTGATGAACTTCATCGTCGCGACCTACACCCAATCGGGTGACTTGATCTACCGACTGCAGGGCACGGAGTTCGAGGGGATCGTGCCCGCGAATCGCGCCCGGGCCTGGGCCGACGGCTGGGAGCGCTTCCTCCAGCATCCGATCATCGGACACGGGCCCTACTACTCGCCGCAGACCGGCGTCCGCACCTGGTTTTGGCCCCACAACGGCTACCTCTACATCGCCAATCTGGTGGGGTCGGTGGGCCTGGCCTGCTACCTGTGGATCGTCGCCAAGCTGTGGCTGATCTCGAGGCCGCTCGTGAACGGACTCAACGACCGCAGCTATGCCAAGTCGTTCCTGATCATCGCCCACGCGCAGCTCATCCTCTTCATCATCGACCAGATCAAGATCGACTTCCTGCGCAACGAGATCTACCAGTTCGAGGTCTGGATCCTGTTCGCCTCGATCGTCGCCGCCCACGAAGTGGCACGGAACGAGCGGACGGCGCGCGTGCCGGCGGCGGCGTGAACCGCGACCGGTCCGGGTCCGACGGCTCCGCCACCGCCGCACGCTGGCCGACGCCAGCGAGGACTCCCCGCTGATGTGCGGGTTCGCGGCGTACTTCCACCCCGAGGGGCTGCCGCCCGACGCCGCCTGGCTCGAGGCGGCGGCGTCCGCCCTCGCCCACCGCGGGCCGGACGAGGCCCGGGTGCACGTCGAGCCGGGCCTGGGGTTCGCCTTCCGGCGACTGTCGATCGTGGACGTGGCGCACGGCTCGCAGCCGCTGTGGAACGAGGACGGCACGATCGGGATCGTCTACAACGGCGAGGTCTACAACCACGCCGAGCTGCGCCGCGAGCTGGCCGCCTCGGGTCATCGGTTCCGCACCGAGAGCGACACCGAGTGCATCGTCCACGGTTACGAGCAGTGGGGCGAGGACTGCGTCCTGCGCCTGCGCGGCATGTTCGCCTTCGCGTTGTGGGACCGCCCGCGCGGCCGCCTGTTCTGCGCGCGCGACCGGATCGGCATCAAGCCCCTCTACCACGCCCGGGCGAACGGCGCCTTCGTCTGCGCCTCCGAGATCAAGGCGTTGTTCGAGTTTCCCGGGGTGCGCCGCGCGGTGCGCCTGCCGGGGGTGGTCGAGCACCTCTCGCTGCGCTACTCGGCCGGGCCCCACACCCTGTTCGAGGGAATCGAGAAGCTGCTCCCGGCGCACCATCTCACGGTCGGGGCCCGCGCCGCCGGCCCGCGCCGCTACTGGCAGGTCGGCTACGAGCCCAAGCAGCGGATCGACGGCGCCGAAGCGCTCGCCGAGCTGGAGCGGCGCCTCACCGAATCGGTGCGCATGCGGTTGATGAGCGAGGTGCCACTCGGAGCGCTGCTCTCGGGCGGGGTGGACTCGAGCGTGGTGGTCGCGTTGATGAGCCGCCTGCTCGCGCGCCCGGTCCAGACCTTCGCCGTCGGCTTCGACGCCCCCGGCCCTTACAGTGAGCTGCCCTTCGCCCGACGCGTGGCCGAAGCGCTCGGCACCGAGCACCGCGAGATCGTCGTCGGCGCCGCCGACCTCGAGCGCAAGCTGCCCTCGCTGGTCTGGCATCAGGACGAGCCGGTCTCGGAGCCCGCCGCGATCCCCACCTACCTGGTGTCGCAGCTCGCGCGCGAGACGGTGACGGTGGTGCTCACCGGCGAGGGGGGCGACGAACTGTTCGCCGGGTATCCCAAGTACGCCGTGGATCCCCTCGCGCGCCTCCTCGCCGCGCTTCCCGCCGGACCGCGCGATGCCCTGCTCAAGCACGGCGCCGACCGCCTGCCCTTCCGTTTCCGCAAGCTGCAGGTCGTCGCCCGCAGCGCGCGCTTCCGTCTGGAGTCCGAGCGATTCGCCGCCTGGTTCGCGGGGTTCGCCGGCGAGGAGCGCGACCTCCTGCTCGGCCCGGCGTTGCGCGAGCACGCCGCCGCGGGGGTGAGCGCCTTCGACCGCGTCCTCGCCGAGACTCAGGCGCGCCGCCCGCTCGACCGCATGCTCGACGCCGACCTCCGGCTGTGGCTGCCGGACGACCTGTTGATGAAGATGGACAAGATGAGCATGGCGGCCTCGGTCGAAGCCCGCGTGCCGCTGCTCGATCATCCGTTGGTCGAGTGGGCGGCGACGCTTCCCGACCGCTGCAAGCTCGACGGCCTCCACGGGAAGGTCCTGCTCAAGCGCCTGGCGCGGACGCTGGTGCCGCGCGAGGTGGTGGACCGTCCCAAGGTGGGGTTCACGGTGCCGCTCGCGCCCTGGTTCCGCGGCCCGCTGCGCGGACTGCTGGCGGACACCTTGCTGTCGCCGACTTGCCTGTCCCGGGGCTACTATGACCCGGTCCGCCTGCGCGCCTACGTGGACGATCATGTATCCGGCCGGCGCGACCGCAGCCGCGAGCTGTGGACGCTGCTCACGCTCGAGCTGTGGCACCGGATGTTCATCGACCGTTCGCCCGCCCGCGCCGGGGCCTACGTCCCTCCCGCACGGCTCGCGGCCGGAGCGGGCTCATGAAAGGCCGCCCGTGAAGCTCGTCATCCAGATTCCGTGTCTGAACGAGGAGGCCACCCTGCCGGGGACGCTCGCCGACCTGCCGCGGGCCATCCCCGGCGTGGACGTCATCGAGGTGCTGGTGGTGGACGACGGCAGCGAGGACCGCACCTCGGAGGTCGCCCGCCGGCACGGCGTGCATCGCGTCGCCCGGTTGCCGGCGCGGCAGGGACTCGCGCGCGCCTTCAACCGCGGCTTGCAGGAAGCGCTCGCCATGGGAGCCGACATCATCGTGAACACCGACGCCGACAACCAGTACCGCGGCGAGGACATCGCCCGGCTCATCGGGCCGATCCTCGATGGCCGGGCGGAGATGGTCGTGGGCGCGCGGCCGATCGGGGAGACCGCGGACTTCTCGCCGCTCAAGAAGCGACTGCAACGCGTGGGCAGCTCGGTGGTGCGGGCCCTCTCGAGCACCACGATCCCGGACGCGACCTCGGGATTCCGCGCCTACAGCCGCGACGCGGCGATGCGGCTCACGGTCGTGTCGAACTTCACGTACACGCTCGAGACGTTGATCCAGGCGGCGGAGAAGCACATCGTCGTCGCCCACGTACCGATCCGGACCAATCCCAAGACCCGCGAATCGCGCCTCTTCACGGGCATGGGGTCCTACATCCGCCGCTCCGTGGCGACCATGAGCCGCGTCTACGTCATGTACCGGCCGCTCAAGGTCTTCCTGACGTTGAGCTTCCTGTTCCTGGCGGCCGCGCTCGTGCTCCTCGGACGCTTCGCCTACCTCTACATGATCATGCGCCCGCTCCCCACCGGCCACGTGCAGTCGCTGGTCGTGGCCGGCGTTCTCGCGATCATCGGCGTGCTCGTCGCGGCGCTCGGCGTGCTGTCGGACCTCATCGCGATGAACCGCCGCTTGCTCGAGGAGATCCTGACCAACACGCGCCTGCTGCGCTTCGGGCCCGGCCACCGCCGCGAGGAACCGCGGTCGTGAACGTGGACCGGGTCGGTGCGGTGCCGGTCATCGCTGGCAACGTCTACGACAAGTACGGCGCACGCAATCCGATCGTCCGCCGGCTGATGGCGGGTTTCGATCGCGGCATGTTCGATCTGCTCGCCCTCGCGCGCCCGGTGCGCTCGGTGCTCGAGGTCGGATGCGGCGAGGGACACGTCACCGCCAGGCTCGCCGCGTTCTTCCCCGAGGCGCGGGTCGTGGGCTCGGACGTCTCGCCCGAGATCGTCGCCGAGGCGCGAGCGCTTCATCCAGGCCTCGCGTTCGAGGTGCGTTCGGTCTACGACGAGGACCAGCGCGGCGAGCGCTTCGATCTCGTGGTGGCGTGCGAGGTGTTCGAGCATCTCGACGACCCGCGGCGCGCCCTGCGGGCCCTGTCGCGGGCGGCGGGCCGCCATGTCTTCCTGAGCGTGCCGCGCGAGCCGCTGTGGCGCGCGCTCAATCTCGTGCGCGGACGGTACCTTGCCACGCTCGGCAACACCCCGGGACACGTCCAGCACTGGAGCGCCTCCGCGTTCCTGCGGCTGCTGCGGAGCGACGTGGAGGTCGTGGCGACGCGCCGCCCGCTGCCGTGGACCCAGGCCTTGTGCCGCGTCCGGGGAGGCGTCGACTGAAGCTCTCCAACCTCCTCAAGCTGCTGGTATCGGTCGGGCTGCTGGCGTTCGTCTTCTCCCGCATGGACCTGCGTGTCGCCGGCGCCGCGCTCGGCCGTCTCGGACCCGGCACGGTGGTGGCGGCGCTGGTGCTGGCGTTCGTCGGCTACGCGGGGCGCGCGGTGCGCTGGACCTACCTCCTGCAGCGCGCCGGGGTGGGCATCACCCATGCCGCCTCCTACCGGTTGACGCTGGTGGGCATCTTCTACGGACTCATCACGCCCGGCCGCATCGGCGAACTGGGCCGGGTGATGCACCTCGACCTGCCGCGGTCGCGCACGCTGCCCTCGGTGGTGTGGGACCGGCTCGCCGACGTGCTGCTGCTCGAGGCGCTGGCGATCCCGTCGCTCGTCGTGCTCGGGATCTGGCGCGGGCCCTTGTTCTGGATCTATCTGGCCGTCGTGGCGGCGACCCTGGCCGCGGCCGCGGCGCTCAACAGCCCGCAGGTGCTCGCCCGCCTGAGTCGGCGGGCGCCGCGCTTCACCGCGCGCCTCCGGCTGTGGGAAGCGGGCGCCACCGGCATGCTGACCAGCGCCGCGTTCTGGCGCGGCGTGCTCGCGGGGACGTTCTTCTATGCGCTCAACTTCCTCGCGGCGATGTTGCTGCTGAGGCAGATCGAGCCGGCGAGCTCGGCGACCTTCGCGCTCATCCTGCCGCTCATCATCCTGCTCGGCAACCTGCCGATCGCCTTCGGTGGACTCGGCCTCCGCGAGCAGGTCGCCGCACTGGCCTTCGCGCACCTCGGGGCCAGCGCGAGCGTCGGCCCGGTGTTCTCCCTGGTGTGGTTCGGCGTCATCACCGTGGTCCCGGCGTTGGTCGGGCTCGCGCTCGCCCACACCCGCTGGGGCGGCGCCACGACGGCCGCCCTGCCGGAGGCGGCCGGCGCCAAGCCCACCGGCGCCGCCGCGCGGCGCGATGCCGCGGGGGGAGGACCTTCCAGTGAGTGACACCGCGACGACGCCCCGCTGGACGACGCGGCGGATGCTGCTGCTGGTGCTCGGCATTGCGCTCATCGTCCGGCTCGCGCTCATCCTGCAAATGGGCCCGCACTATTACTTCGGCGACACGCCCTCCTACGATCGCGCGGCGCGCAGCATCCTCGCGGGCGCGGGCCCCGGGGCCGACTTCCCGCGCGCGCCGTTCTACCCCGCGCTCATGGCGCTCGGCTACGCCCTCGGCGGCACCGGCAACTTGTTCGCCGTGCGCCTGCTCCAGCTCCTCCTCGGGATGGGTGTCGTGGCCCTGTGCTACGCGCTCGGCCGCCGCGTCGCAGGCCCCGCGGCCGGCCTGCTCGCGGCGCTGGCGGCGACCTTCGAGCCGACCCTGGTCTTCACCACCGGCATGCTCTATCCCAGCGTGCTCTATACCCTGCTGCTGCTCGCGGCCACGCTCGCGACGGTGCGGACGGCGCGCTCCCGGCGCGCCGCCTCCGCGGTGGGGCTGGGCGTGCTGCTCGGGCTGTGCTGGCTCGCGGAACAGGTCGCGCTCGTCCCCGGGGTCGCCCTCCTCGGGTGGCTCGCGGCCGTGGACCTGCGGCGCGGCGTGCGGGCGCTCGCCGTCCCCGCCCTGGCCCTGGTGGTTTCGCTCGTCGTCGTCGCGCCGTGGCTCGTCTACCATCAGCGCGCCTACGGCACGCCGGCGGTCTTCGTGGGCAAGGCGCGCGACGTGCTCCGCTTCGCGCGGACCGACACCGCGCTCTACGGCGTCCGCGCCGTGCGCGACTCGGCGGACGACGCGTCCACGCGGTCGGCGGGCGGCTTCTTCGGCCGCGAACTGAGGAATCTGAAAGCCCACCCGCTGGGCTATCTGTCCGACTACACGCGCGAATTCCTGCACTTCTTCAAGCCGCTGCCCGATCGGATCACGAGCCGCAACCAGTACAATCGCGGCTGGGTGAAGTGGATGGGGGGCGTCTACTTCCTCCTGGTGCTGCTGCTCGCCGTGCCGGGCTGGCTGCTCGGGCGGGCGCCGCCGCGCGATCGGTGGCTGCTGGCGCTGGTGACGCTCTCGACCGCCGCCATCTACGCGTTCTTCTTCACCCAGACCCGTTACCGGGTGCCGGTGGTGCCGCAGATGCTGGTGCTCGCCGCCCTCGGGGCGGCGCGCCTGCTGCCCCGCGGCACGCCTTCGCGGTCGGCCGGTGAACGGACGGACCCATGACGAGTGTGCGCCCCTACGCGGAGTCCGACCGGGACCGCTGGGATGGCTACGTCGCCCGGGCGCGCGATGCGCACTTCGCCCATCGCACCGGGTGGAAGCGGCTGGTCGAGGAGAGCTACGGTTGTCGGAGTCATTACTGGATCGCAGAGGACGGGGGCGTCGTCCGCGGGGTGCTGCCGTTGTTCGAGAAACGTGGCCCGGGGTCGGGGCGTAGCCTGTTCTCGCCGCCCGGTGGCCTGATCGCGGAGGACGAGCCGACGGCGCAGGCGCTGCTCGCGCAGGCGGTGGAGTTGCTGCGCTGCGAGGGCTGGGATCTGATCGAGCTGCGCGACCAGCGCCGCCGTTGGCCCGGCCTGGTCACGGTGGAGGAGCACGTCACGATGGAGCTGGCCCTCGAGCCGGACGCCGAGCGGCAGTGGCAGGGCTTCGGCGCCAAGCTGCGCAACCAGATCCGCAAGGGCCAGAAATCGGGCGTCACGGCGCGCTGGGGAGCGGAGGGCGTGGCGGACTTCCACCGCGTGATGCTCGAGAACATGCGCGACCTCGGGACCCCGATCCTCGGCCCCGATTACTTTCGATGCGCTCTGGGGCAGCTGGCGCCCAACGCCGAGATCCTGCTGGTCGACATCGAGGGCCGGCCCGCCGGCGCGATGTTCCTGGTCGCGCACGGGAACACGCTCTCGGACCCCTGGGCGTCGTCGCTGCGGCGTTTCTTCGACCGCTGCCCCAATCAGGTTCTCTACTGGGAGGCGATCCGTCACGCCATCGCGCGGGACTTCAAGCGTTTCGATTTCGGCCGCAGCCAGCCGAATTCGGGCACCTACCGGTTCAAGGAACAATGGGGGGCGCGGCCGGTCACGCTCTACTACCAGTACGTGCTGGGACGCGCCCAGGCTCCCCCGAGGCTCGAGGTCCAGAAGCGCTCGTTCGACCTTGCGGTGCGCCTGTGGCGGATGCTCCCCGTCCCGGTGGCCGGCGTCCTGGGTCCCTGGGTGCGGCGGCTGTTTCCGGAGGCGCTGTGAGTCGCCGCGGGCCGGCGCTGTGCGACGGAGGTCGCCTGTGAACCTGCGGATCACCGGGCGCACGGACCGGAGGGACTACGAGCGACGGATCGCGCGGCGCAGCCTGTTGCGCATCCTACTGCAAAAGACGCTGCACATCCTTGCCCGCTTCTGCATCCACGGGGGGTTGCGGATCGTGCTCTACCGCATGATGGGCGTATCGATCGGGCGCCACGCGTTCATCGGTCTCGACAGCTACCTCGACGATCAGTTCCCGGAGCTCATCCGCATCGCCGACGACGTCACGATCTCCTTCCGGGTCACGATCTGCGTGCACGACGACGCGCGGCGGATGGACCGCGTCTCCCCAGGCCAGCTCGAGGGCACCGTCGCGCCGGTCCTCCTCGAGCGCGGCTGCTACCTCGGCGCGGGCTGCCTGCTGCTGCCCGGCGTCACCGTCGGCGAGCGCGCCGTGGTGGGGGCCGGATCGGTGGTGACGCGCGATGTCCCGCCGGGAAAGGTCGTCGTGGGCGTCCCGGCCCGCGTGGTGAAGGACGTGGATTGACGCGGCCCACGCGACTCCGGCTGCTCGTGGTGATGAGTGCCGCCGTTCCGATCGCCGGCGCCCTGCTGCCGGGGGTCGCCGGCGCGTGGTTGGTCTATCCCCTGCTCGGCGTCTTCCCCGGGCTGGCGGTCGCCCGCCTGCTGCCGCTGGAGCGCACCCCCTTCGCCCGGCTCGCGCTCGGGCTCGCCGCCGCGCCCCTGGTGAGCGCCGCCGCGGCGTGGGCGCTGATCGCCGCGGGCGTGCCCCTGACCGCGGCCGCCTGGCTCGTGGCGGCCGCGGGCTGGACGGCATGGGCGGCGCTGGCGTGGCGCGATGCCGTGGAGACCGCCGCGCCCGAGCCGGGGGCGCGCTTCGCCGCGCTCTGGGCGGTCGGCGCGGCGCTCGTGGTGGCGCTGCCGTTGTTCCTCAACCCCTGGCTGCGCATGCGCAGCGACGCCTGGACCCACGCCGGAATCGTCTGGGAGATCGTGGAGCGCGGCCTCCCGCCCCAGGACCCGCGTTTCGCCGGGCTGGTCCTCAATTACGTCTGGTTCTTTAACCTCTTCATCGCCCTGGCGACGCGGCTCGGCAAGGGCGACCCGTTCACCTTCATGGCGATCTTCAACAGCATCAACATCGCGACCACGATGGCGGTCGGCTGGGTGCTGGGACGCCGCCTCTGGGGGTCCCGTGCGGCGGCGGGGTGCATGATCCTGCTCGGCGTGGGGTTCAACGCCGGAGCATGGCTGCTCGTTCCGCTCAAGCTGATCAATGCCGCGGTGGGGCGCGACCGCGGCTGGGCGGAGGCGGCGCGGCTCTTCGGCCACTTTCACTACTTCGACACCCGCGTGATCTTCGCGCTCACCGCGCCGTTCGCGTACATGGCGAGCTTCCTCGACAAGTTCCTGGTCGGCACCGCCGTGAGCTACGCCTACCTGCTGATGACCCTCTACCTGTGGACGCTGGTCGAGTGGGTCCGCGCGGGCGGCCGCGCGGCCTGGGGGTGGGCGGCGTCGGCCGGGGCCGGAATGCTGTTGTTCCACGGGGTGGTCGGCCTCTCGGTCATCCCGGTAATGCTGGGGGCGCTCGCGCTCGCCGCCCTTGCCCGCCCGCGCTGGACCTGGCTCCCCTCCCGCGGCCGGCTCGCCGGTTTCGCCCTCGCGACGCTCGGCGGCGCGCTCCTCGCCACGCCCTACACGCTCGCGATCTCGCGCGGCTGGTCCGCGGCGCGCTCCGGGCTCCGCCACTCGTACTTTCGGATCGATCCCTGGATGCTCTGGACGCTCGCCACGACGCTCGCCGTGGCGCTGTGGTTCGCGCGGGGCCCGATCCGGCGGGCGTTCGCCGAGCGGCGCCCGGATGCGGCCCTGCTCGCCTTCTTCGCCCTCGGCATGGGACTGTTCGCCGCGGTGGTGTCGCTGCCGCTCTGGAACCACGTCAAGTTCGCCTACGAGATCTTCGTCCCGCTGGCGATGCTCGGAGGCGTGGCGCTCGAGCCCGAGTTCCGGGAGCGGATGCGGCGCCGGGGGAAACCGCTGACGCTGGCGCTGGTGGCACTGGTGTTCGTCGCGCCGCCCGCGCTCACCGTCGCGGGCTACCTGGCGGACCGCTCTGGGCGGACGGAGCCGGAGTACGCCCCTCCTCCCCGGGAATCGGCCCTTTACGGCTGGATCAGGGACCAGACTCCCGCGGACGCCGTGTTCCTGGACAACGACTTTCGCCCCTCCATCATGGTGTGGGGCCGGCGACAACTGCTGATCGGCACGCGGTCGGGGCCCGAGATGGCGGCATTTCCCGCGGACCAGATCCTGGAGCGGCGCGCGGTGATGGCCGATCTCTACGGTGGCCGCGACAGCCTCGAACGAGATGTCGTGCTGCTGCGCGGGCTTCGTCGTCCGGTCTACGTCCTGCTCCGCGCCCGGGACTTCCCTCCCGGCGGCGATCCCGAGCCGAAGCTCGATCGCGCGCCGGCGGAGTTCACGCGCGTCTATGACCGCGACGGCTTCGTCGTCTATCATCTGAAATCCGTGTCCTCGACAGCCTCCGGAGAGCACTCGCCATGACCGTGCCCGCATCCGAGCCCGCATCCGCCGTCACGCCGGCGGCCGCCCGGCACGGGACGTCACCCGCCCGGGTCCTGGTCGTGATGCCCGCGTTCAACGAGGAGGCCAGCATCGGGGCCACGCTCGCGAGCATCCGCTCGGCGATGCACGACGCCGATCTTCTGGTCGTCAACGACTGCTCGGCGGACCGCACCACCGCGGTCGCCGAGGAGGCCGGCGCGCGGGTCGTCGAGCTGCCCTGCAACCTCGGCTACGGGGGGGCGGTGCAGACCGGCTTCAAGTACGCCCTCGCCCACGGCTACGACGTGGTCGTGCAGATGGACGCCGACGGCCAGCACGACCCGGCCTCGGTGCGGGATCTGGTGGCCCCGGTGCTGGCGGACGAGGCCGACGTCGTCATCGGGTCGCGCTTTCTCGGGTCCGTGCGTTATCCGATCCCGGCACTGCGGCGCCTCGGGATGCGGGTCTTCGGCGTCATCGTGACCTTCGTCACCCGGCGGCGTTTCTCGGATCCGACCTCGGGATACCAGGCGCTCAACCGACGCGTGATGGAGTTCTTCGCCCGCGACAACTACCCCAGCGACTTTCCGGACGCCGACACCATCATCCTGCTCGTGCTCGCGGGGTTTCGTGTGCGCGAGGTCCCGGTCGTCATGCGGGCGCGCACCGCGGGACAGTCCATGCACTCCAATCTCCGGGCCTTCTACTACGTGTCCAAGATGATGCTGGCGATCGTCATGGTGCTGCTGCGCCGCAAGATGCTGAGAGCGAAGGACTGATGCCCGCGCCCCCCGCGCATCCCGCCGCGTTCAGCTTCGACGTCGAGGACTGGTACCACCCCGAGCTGCTGCGCGACCGCGTGTCCGCGGGCGACCCGCGCACGGTGGTGCTCGAGGGCACCGGGGCGATTCTCGATCGGCTCCGCCGCCACCGGGTCCAGGCCACCTTCTTCGTGGTCGGCCACGTCGCCGCGCGCCATCCCGACCTGCTGCGCCGCATCGCGGACGAGGGGCACGAGATCGCCTGCCACGGCATGACCCACCGGCCCCTGTGGGTGCTCGATCCCGAGTCGTTCCGGAGCGAGCTGCGCGCGTTCCGCGCGGCGGTGCACGGCGCGCTCGGAAGCGACCCGGTCATCGGCTACCGGGCGCCGACCTTCAGCCTCGACCGTTCGACCGCGTGGGCGCTGGCGGTGTTGCGCGACGAGGGCTTTGCCTACGACTCGAGCGTGTTCCCGATGCGGGTGCGACTCTACGGCGTCCCCGGGGCCCCCCTCGGCATCTACCGCCCCGCGCCGGACGATCCCGCGCGTCACGATCCCGACGGGCCGCTGGTCGAATTCCCGGTGGCGGTCGCGGACATCGCCGGGATCCGCCTGCCGGTGGGGGGCGGCTTCTACCTGCGCGCGTTTCCGCTGGCGCTGCTGGTCGCCGCGCTCGACGGCATCGCCCGCCGCCGTCCGTTCGCGCTCTACCTCCATCCGTGGGAGTGCGTCTCCGGGCTGCCGCGCGTGCGGTTGCCGGCGACGGACGCGTTCATCACCTACCACCGTCTCGATACCGTCGGCCCCAAGCTCGACCGCCTGCTCACCCGCTATCGCTCCGTTCCCATGCGCGAGATCCTGGAACATGCTGGGCATCTCGCGCCCGCCTCGGCCGCCTAGGAGAGGTCCACGCCATGCAACCCTTCTACACCGGCATCACGCTCCGCAGCCAGCTGCTCGTCATCGCGATCGGTATCGCGATGTTGCTGTTCATCCTGAACCTGGTACGCAAGAAGCAGCTCCGCGAGCAGTACTCCCTGCTGTGGATCCTCTCGGCGACGGTGCTGCTGCTGAGCGCCGTCTTCATCCGGGCGGTGGACCAGGTCGCGCACCTGGTCGGCATCTACTACCCGCCGGCGTTCCTGTTCCTCATCGCCATCCTCGTAGTGTTCGCGCTCCAGTTCCACTTTTCCACGGTCATCTCGAGCCTGCGGGAGCAGAACAAGAGCCTCACCCAGGATCTCGGCATCCTGGCGAGCGAGGTGCGCGAGCTCAGGCACGCGCTCGGGCGCCGCGAGTAGCCGTCGTGGCGCCCCGGCGGCCGGCCGACGGCGGCGGCCACCGCGCCCGCCATTGACGCGGGCGCCGCGGCCGTGAGAGCATTATTGTCCTTGCCTCTCCCCCACCCACGCTAGGATCACCTCATGCAAGGCTATCTTCAGTCCTATCAGGGCCAAACGGCTCTCGTGACCGGCGGCGCCGGCGCGATCGGATCCAACCTCGTGCGGCGTCTCGCCGAGCTCGGGGCACGGGTGCTGGTGCTCGACGATCTCTCCTCCGCCGAGCGCTGGAACGTCCCCTCCCTGGCCAAGGTGCTGTTCGTCGAAGGCGACGTCCTCGACGAGGTCAAGCTCAAGCGCGTGTTCTTCGAGCGGCCCCGGATCGTCTTTCACCTCGCGGCCTTCTTCGCCAACCAGAACTCGGTGGATCATCCCGAGCGCGACCTCATGGTGAACGGCATGGGCACGCTCCGCCTCATGGAGTACTCGGTGCTCACCGGCGTGGATCGCTTCGTCTACGCGTCGTCGGGCTGCTCGATCTACGGCAGCGAGGCCCCGCTGCCGCTGCGCGAGGAGTTCATGTCCATGCACCTGACGACGCCCTACCAGATCACCAAGATGCTGGGAGAGCTCTACGGGAATTTCTTCCACCACCACTACGGACTCAAGGTGGTGAAGACCCGCTTCTTCAATTCCTACGGCCCGGGAGAGGTCCCCGGCCAGTACCGCAACGTCATTCCCAACTTCATCTACTGGGCGATGAAGGGGCAACCGCTGCCGATCACCGGTTCCGGGGAGGAGACGCGCGATTTCACGTTCGTCGGCGACATCGTGGACGGGCTGTTGCGGTCGGGGCACGCCGAAGCCGCCGTGGGAGAGGAGTTCAACCTCGCCTCCGAGCGCGAAACCCGCATCATCGACCTCGCCCGCATGGTGAACGAGGCGGTCGGCAGCACGGCGGGTATCCACCACGTCGAGCGGCGCAAGTGGGACACCAAGCGCCGGCTGCTCGCCTCGGTCGACAAGGCCCGCCGCCTGGTCGGCTACGAGCCGAGGACCCCCTTCGACGAGGGCCTCGCGGCGACCGTCGCCTGGTTCCGCGAGAACTGGAACGCGATCGAGGCCGGCGCGCGCTTCGGCCCCGGCGCCTCGTCCGCGGTGCGTGAAATGGCGTCCACGCCGCGCTAGGCGGCGGGACCGGCCCCCGGGTCGGCAGCCAGGCCGAGTCCACGACCTCTTCCGATGCCCCCACCGGAGACGAAGGACGACCATCACCAGGGCCGCGAGATTCACCTCCAGCTCTGGCGCGACATCATCAAGTATTTCCCCTCGGTGATCCTGCCGCGGATGACGGGCATCCTCACGGTTCCGATCATCACCCGGCTGTTTCCACCCGAGGTCTTCGGCACCTACGCCCTGGTCATGGCGAACGTCGCGGTGCTCAATTCCGCCGCGCTCACCGGCATCGGCTCGTCCCTGCTGCGCTTCCTGCCCGAGCGTGCCGGCGATCCCGAGGGCGAGGGCGATCTGCTCTCCACCCTCATCACGATCTCGCTCGGCATCTGCGTGATGATCTCGGTCGGCGGCCTCGTGGTCCTCCACATCTTCTCGGAGCCCATCGGCCGGCGGTTCGAGGTGCTGATGGCGGTGGGCTTCGTGCTGTTCACGACGAACGGACTGTTCGGCCTCGTCTCCCTGGTCCTGCGCAGCGCCGGAAAGGCCGGCATCTTCTCCACGATCCAGCTGGTGAGCGGCTACGGTGGACTCGCCCTGGGCCTGCTGCTGGTGCTGGCGTTCAAATTCGGCATCGAGGGCCTGCTCATCGGCAACGTCTTCACCGGCATCGTGGGCATCGGTCTGGCGTGGCCGGCGGCCATGGCCGGCAGGCGCGTCGTGCCCGGGCGACTCTCCCGCGCCGTGCTCCGTCAGATCATGGGCTTCGCCTTCTACATCTCGCTCGGGAACGCGGCCTACTGGCTGCTGAGCTTCTCCGACCGCTGGCTGTTGCGGCTGATGCGGGGCGCCGAGGAGGTCGGACTCTACGCGGCCAGCTACGACCTCACCGGCAAGACCACCCAGTTGTTCGTCGTCGCCTTCGGACTCGCCCTCGCGCCGCTCTCGATCGCCACCTGGGAGGGCAGCGGGCGCAGGATCACCGAGCACCTGCTCGCGGCCTCCACCCGCACCTACATCCTCGTGATGCTTCCGGCGACCGTCGGTCTCAGCCTTCTCGCGCGGCCGCTGATCTCCGTGCTCGCCACCCCCACATACGTCCGTGGCGCCGCCATCGTGCCGTTCATCGCCTTCGCCATGTTGCTGTTCGGACTGCTCGACATCGTCGGCCGCGGCCTCACCCTCAGCAAACGCCCGGACATCGAAGCCCGGAACTTCCTGCTGGCGGGACTGGTGAACGTGGCGCTCAACCTGCTGCTGATCCCCCGTTTCGGTATCATGGCTGCGGCGTTTTCCACGCTCTGCGGCTACATCGCGCTGCTGGCCCTCCACGTCCGGTCCGTGCGCCAGTTCGTCACCTGGCGATTCCCCTGGACGAGCCTCGCGCGCGTGGTCGTCGCGTGCGGGCTCATGGCGGTCGTGGTGGTAGGGCTGCCCTCGATCCTGCCGCCGATCCGGAATTTGCCGCGGCTGCTGCTGCTGTCCTTCACGGGAGCGGTGGTCTACGCGGCGGCGATCGTCGCCCTCGGCGAGGTCTCGTTCTGGCAGCTCCGGAGCCTGTTCGCCCGAGAACCGCGCCCCACCGACGGGGGCGCCGCCGGATGAGCGCGCCGCCCGACCCCCGGCCACCCCGTGCTACGGCCTCCCGGATGCTGCTGGTCGCGCGCGGGTTTCCACCCTACGCCGACCCCACCTCCTACCGCTGGCTGCGCTTCGTCCGCGCCCTGGTGAGGCACGGCTGGCAGGTGGACGTGCTCACCGTGCGGGCCGAGCCGCTCGCGGAGCAGTACGACGAGCGCCTGACGGCGCAGATCCCGGCGGAAGTCGGCGTCCACCGCGTCTATCCGGGCTTCTACCAGAAGCGGGTGGTGCGCGCGCGCCGCGAGAAGATCCAGGCGCAACGTGCCGGCTCCGGCGGCACGTCGGGCGCGGCCCGACGGCCCCGCGAGCTGCCCCTGCGCGGGGTGCTCCGGCGGATGGACGAGGCGCTCGAGCGGTTCAAGATCCCCGACCCCTCCTTCGAGTGGATCCCCTGGGGGATCCGGCGCGGCGTCGCGCTCCACCGCGCGTGCCCCTACGATCTGCTGGTCTCCTCGGCAGCGCCGTTCTCCTCCCACGTGGTCGCGCATGCCATCGCGCGAAAAAGCCACCTGCGCTGGGTGGCGGACTTCAGCGACCCTTACCTCCTGGACCCCTTCGTCCAGCGCTCGGCCTGGCGCCGGGCGCTGGACGGCCGCATGGAGGGCTCATGGATGGCGACCCTCGACGGGATCATCGTGCCGGTGCAGGAGATGGCGGATCTCTACCGCGCCCACTACCCTGGCCTGCAGGGGGAGCGCATCCATCTCGTGCCCTACGGTTACGCTGACGAGCTGTATGCGACGGTCGCCCCGCGCGTGCTGCCGGGATTCAGCATCGTCCACACCGGCGTCTTCTACCCCGGGATGCGCGACCCCACGCCCTTCCTGCAGGCCGTCGCCCGGGTCCGGGACGTGCCGCTCCGCGTGGTCCATGCCGGCGGCCTCACCGACGCCTTCCGGCGGCTGATCGAGGATCTGGGGATCGTCTCGAGGTTCGATGACCGTGGGTTCCTGTCCAAGGCCGAGGTCGCGTCGCTGCAGCTCGGCGGCTCGTGCCTGCTGCTCATCGGCAACAAGGGCGGGGTCCAGCTGCCGGGCAAGCTGCTCGATTACTTCGGGGCGCGGCGGCCGATCCTCGCGTTGCGCAACGACGCGCACGACATCGCCGCGAATCTCGTGGCCGCCACCGGCAGCGGCGAGGTCGTGGAGAACGAGCCCGGGGCGATCGCCTCGGCGATCCGGCGGTTGCACGGCTGGTGGTCGGAGGGAACGCTCGACCGGCGCTTCAACCTCGGCGCGGGCGGCGAGTTCGCCTGGGCGCGGCAGGAGGAGAAGCTGGTGGAGGCGCTCGCGCGGCATGTCTGATCGGAGGCTGGACGAGGCCGCGCTGCTGGCGCGATACCTCGTCGGCGAGACCCCGCGGCCGCAGGAGGCGGAGCGCTACCGTGAAGCGGTGCGCCTGCGCGCGGTCGAGCTCGCGCGCGCCCGCGACCGCCGGCTGTGGGACCTCATGATGCGCCGGCCGGCGATGATCGGCGTGGTCGACGCGGGGTTGGCACTCACCGACCCGCATTCCCCGGTGCGGCACCGCATCTACCTCATGCTCGCGATCCTCGAGGCCTCCCCGGCCCTCTGCCGGCACTTCCTTCCGGCCCCCTATCCCCGGGTCCGCCTCGCGGGGGTCGCGTGGCGCGGCGCGCTCGCGGCGCTGAGGGCGCTGGCAGGGATCGCCCTGGTGCGCTCCTACGGAGTGCTGTGGCGATGATCCACGACCTGGTGGTCGTCGGCTCGGGGATGTCGGGAGCGCACGCGGCCCAAACCCTGCTCGAAGGCGGGCGCCGCGTCACCATGCTCGACGTGGGCTTTCGTGACACGCGCGTCGCGGACCTCGTCCCGCACGGGGACTTCCTCTCGGTGCGCGAGACCGACGAGTCGCAGCACCGCTACTTTCTCGGCGACGCCTTCGAGGGCATCCCGTGGGGGGAGGCGGGCCACAGCTTGACGCCGCCGCGGCGCTACATCGCGCACGAGGTCGAGCGCTGGATTCCGCTCCGTTCCGAGCACTTCCAGCCGCTCGAGAGCCTGTGCTACGGGGGGCTCGGCAGCGGTTGGGGCGCCGGCTGCGCCGTCTACCCGCCGATCGAGCTCGAGGCGATGGGGCTCGATGCGGGGGCGCTCGGGGCGGCCTACCAGGTCATCGCGCGGCGCATCGGGGTCGCGGCCCAGCGGGACGATGCCACGCCCTATTGCTCCGAGGGACTCGACGAGGTCCAGGAGCCGCTGCGGATGGACCGCAGCATCCGCATGCTCTACGAGGCCTACACTCGGCGGCGGCACGCGTTCCACGCGCGGGGCGTGTTCATGGGCAAGGACCCCATGGCGGTGCTCACCCGCCCACTGGGCGATCGCGGGGGCACGCGCTACACCGACATGGAGTTCTGGTCCGACCCCGATCGCGCCGTCTATCGGACCTGGATGACGCTCGACGCCCTACGCCGGCGGGAAGACTTCCACTACGTGCCCCGGCGGCTGGTGCTGCGCTTCGAGGAGATGTCCGATCGGGTGCGGGTGCTCACCCGCCGCACCGACACGCTCGACGACGAGAGCTTCGACTGCCGCACCCTCGTCCTGGCGGCCGGCACGCTCGGCACCGCACGCATCGTCCTGCGCTCGTTGCCCGGACCGCGCCGGCTGCCGCTGCTCACGAACGCCTACGCGATCGCCGCGTGCCTGAACCCGCGCATGCTCGGGGCGACGCTCGAGCGCGAACGCACCAGCCTGGGGCAGCTCGAAATGTTCGTGGACCCCGACCGCAACCGGCTCGGCGCCCGGATGATCTCCCTCTACACCTACCGCTCGCTCCTACTGTTCAAGCTGCTCAAGGAGGTGCCCCTCGCCCTCGCCGACGCGCTGCCCCTGATGCGCGCGATGTCGCCCGCGATCGTACTCGCCACGATCAACCATCCCGATCATCCCGACCCGGGCAAGTACGTCGAGCGCGTGGCGGACCCGGAATCGCCGACCGGTGACGCCCTGCGCGCGGTCTACGCGCTGACGGAGCTCGAGCGCCGCCGGAACGCGCGCTGCGAGCGCACCGTGCTCGGCGCCCTGCGGCGGCTCGGTTGCATTCCGCTCAAGCTCCAGCACCTGCCGCCCGGGGCGACCGTCCACTACGGCGGCACGCTCCCCTTCCGCGAGGATGAGGCGCCCCTGTCCCTGAGCCGCGAAGGGCGGCTGGCCGGAACCCGGAGCGTCTTGGTCGCCGACGGCTCCGGATTCCGCTACCTTCCGGCCAACGGCCCCTCCTTCACCCTCATGGCCAACGCGCATCTGGTCGCCAGGGGCTTGCTGGAACGCGGAGCATCCGCATGAGCGGTGCCGGGCCCAGCATCGGCATCACCGGGGCGCGCGGATTCATCGGCGGGCACCTGGTGGAGCATTTCGCGGACGCCCGCTGGGCGGTGCGCGCGTTCCACCGCGACCCGGCGGGCCCGCCGCGGGAGAACGTGACGCGCCGCGCCTTCCGCATGCCGGAGGGCGTGAACGCCGACGACTTCGCGGGCCTCGACTGGGTGATCCATGCCGCCGTGCAGGACTACGGCCCGGTCTGCCGCGACGCCGACCGCGTGAATCTCGAGGGCACGCGCCGGGTGCTCGCCGCATGCCGGCGCCACGGCGTGCGGTTGATCTTCCTCTCGACGCTCTCGGCGCACGACCGCGCGGAGTCACACTACGGCCGCAGCAAGCTCGAGATCGAGGCGATCCTGCGCCGCACCGCCGCCTGCGTGCTGCGTTTGGGACTGGTGCTGGGGCGCAGCGGCGGGCTGTTCGGCGGCATGGTCGAGACCATTCGCCACGCGCGCGTCATTCCGCTGCCGGACGGCGGCCGCCAGCCGATCCAGACCCTCGCCCTCGACGACCTGGTGCGCGTCATCGAGCGCGTCATGGAGCAGAATCTCGCGGGGAGCTTCGAGATCGCCACGCCGCGCGTCTACCGCATGCGCGATCTCTACCGGACCGTGATGGCCTGCCTCGGCGTCCGCCGGCTGCTGGTGCCGGTGCCGCTCGGTCTCGTGGGGCTCGGCGTCGGCGCGCTCGAGGCGCTGCACGTGCCGTTCCCGATCACGAGCGAGAACGTCCGCGGCCTGCGGCAGCTCCGCGCGTTCGACACCCTGCGCGACCTGGCCACCCTCGGGCTCGAGCTCGAGGAGATGGAGCCCGCGGTGCGGCGGCTGCTGTCCGGGGCATGAGCGCCCGCGCGGCGGTCGTCGGCCGGGGGGGCTTTTGGCTATCCTATTGTGCCCCAATTCGTTTCGACATTCTCCTGGCGTCGTGGAGCCGCCCGTGACCCCCTTGCGCGTGCGCTTCGGGACGATCCACCCGGGCATGCCCGGCGGGATCTACGTCACGGAGAAGCCCTTCGAGGACGCCCTCGCCGCCGGCGGGGAGGTCGAGGTCCGCTCCATTCCCTTCGGCCGCCGCTTCCCCGACGAGTCGCGCGCCGGGAGGATCGCGCGGCGCGCGGCCGATCTCGCCGGCTTCGTCCTCACGGTGCTGCGCGAACGGCCCGATCTCGTGCACCTCAACAGCGCCTTCGACCGCCGCGCGCTGGTGCGCGACGTCGGCTACGCCACGCTCGCGCGCCTCCTCGGGCAACGCGTGTTCTTCAAGTTCCACGGGTCCGATCCCACCGTGCTCGAGAGCGGCTCGCGTTTCTGGCGCTGGATGGCGGCGGCCACGATCCGAGGCGCGATCGCGATCGGCGTGCTCTCGACCGAGGAGCGGGACTGGTTCGTCGCGCACGGATTCCCCGCCGGCAAGTTCCACGTCGTGAAGAACGCGGTGGATTGGCGGCGTTTCGACGGCGCCGAGCGCCGTGCGCCCTCTCCGCCGCGGCTGCTGTTCATCGCGCGGATGGTGCCGACCAAGGGACTGCTCGACGTGCTGCGCGCGCTCGCGCTGCTGCGCGGCGCCGGGCGCGACGTCACGCTGCTGTGCGTGGGGGACGGCCCGGAGCGGCCCGCGGCGGAGGCCTTGACCCGCGAGCTGGGCCTCGGGGGGGCGGTTGTCTTCACCGGCTTCGTGCCGGAAGCGGAGACCCGCCGCCACTACCTCGAGGCCTCGGCGCTGGTGTTCCCCACCCGGCGCGAGGGGTTCTCGATGACCATCTTCCAGTCGCTGGCGGCGGGGCTGCCGGTGATCACCACCCGCCTGCGCGCCGCCGCCGACCACCTCCGGGAGCCCGATCACTGCCTGTGGGTGGAGCCCGCGCGTCCGGACCGGCTGGCCGAGCGCGTGGCGTGGCTGCTCGATCACCCCGAGGTGGCCGAGGCGATGTCGCGCAACGGGCGCGCGCTGGCGCGCGGGTTCGGAGTGGAGACCGTGGCCGCGGAGTACCTGGCGCTCTACCGCCGCCTGTGCGGCTCCGCCTAGGCGCCGCTCGCAAGCGCCCGCGGGCAAGGCGTCGCGGGCCGCTCGGCATCGGGCTCTGTGCCCGGCGGGCCTCCGCAAGCGGGGACCTGCGCGCGGGCCGCTCGGCCTCCGCTGCGCTCTGAGGGGCGCCCTGCCGTAGCGGGCTTCGATGGCATCCGGTGCAAGTCCTCGACGCGCCCGCCATCCCGGCTCCTGCGCGTCTGCGGAGCCCGCGCTCCGGTCCCCGCCCGCTGCGGTCCGCTGGCAGGCGTAGTGCCCGGGCACGTCGGAGCGAGGAGCCGGCCACGCGACTTGAGCCCGCGGGCGCTTGCGAACGGAGCCCGCTCAGCGCCCCACGGCCGCCATGTCGCGCAGCGACCGTTCGAGCGCGATCTCCGGAGTCCAGCCGGTCGCCCGGGCGAGCGCCCCGGCGTCGCCGCTCTGCTCGAGCACCTCGACCGGACGCCGCCGCGCCGGGTCCGCGACCACCATGGGTGTGACCCCGACGGCGCGCAGGATCGCGGCCAGCAGGTCGCGCACGGGAACCCCGCGGCCCGTGGCCACGTTCCACGCCTCCCCCTGGCAGCGCGGCTCGGTCGCGAGCAGGCGGTAGGCCCGCACCGCGTCGCGCACGTCCACGAAGTCGCGGCGCGCGTCGAGGTTGCCCACCCGCAGCTCGGGCGGCGCCCCGCGGTCGCGGATGGCGAGGGCCTGGGCGAGGAAATCGGAGGGCGCGAATCCGGCTCGTAGCCCGGGGCCCACCAAGTTGAAGGGGCGAACGACCACCACCGGCAGCAGCCGGCGGCGGTGCATCGAGAGCGCCAGCAGCTCGGCCGCGGCCTTGCTGGCGCCATAGGACGTGATCGGCCGCAGCGGCGTGGATTCGCGCACCGGGGTTTCATCGGGGCGGGTGAGCCCATAGACCGCGGCGGTCGAGACCACCACGACCGCGGGTGGCGAGGACCGCGCGGCGCAGGCTTCCAACAGGTGACGCGTGCCGCCGAGGTTGACCGCGAGGCAGGTTTCGGCGTCGCGCGCGCTCACCCCGGCGAGGTGGTACACCAGGTCCGGGGCGACCGCCTCGATCAGCGCGCGCGCCGCGCGGGGGTCGGTCAGATCGCAGGGGTGATCCTCGACGCCCCCCACCCCGCAGGGGGCCACGTCGGAGCCGTGGAGCCGCGCCGCCGGCGTTTCGCGAGCCAGCAGCGCCAGCAGGTGCCGGGCCGTGAACGATCCCGCCCCGGTGACCAGGACGCGTTTCACCGCGGGGCCGCGGTCATCTCACGGCTCCGCGGATCCGGCGAGGAATTCCGCCCGGCGGCTGGCGAACACGTCGAGCGCCTGCTCGTAGTCGTCCACGCGGCCGATGTCGAGCCACAGGCACGGCTCCTCGTACGCCACCACCGTCTCCCCCGCGGCCTTGAGCCGCAGCAGCAGGTCGGGCATCCCGAGGGCCTCGTTCTCGCCGATGTGGGCGAGCGCGCGCGGCTCGAGCACGTTGACGCCCATGCTCACGGTGTAATGATAGCGGGGCTTCTCGATGTAGCGCTCCAGCGCCCCGTCGGCTCCGGCTTCGATCACGCCGAAGTCGATCTCGATGGTGCGCCGGTGCATGGCGATGGTCGCGGCGGCGCCCCGGGCACGATGAAAGCGGACCAGCGCGGCGTAGTCGAGCGTGGTCAGCACGTCGCCATTCATCACCAGGAACGTCTCGTCGAGCCCGGGCACGAGCTTCAGGGGACCCGCGGTGGAGAGCGCGCGGGTCTCCCGCGAGTAGCGGATCTCGAGCCCGAACCGCGAGCCGTCACCACAGAAGGCCTCGATCAGCTCGGCCAGGTAGGAGACCGCCAGCGTCACGCGGTCGAAGCCGCGGTGCTTGAGCTGGCGCAGCACGATCTCGAGGATCGGCATCTCCCCGACCGGCATCAGCGGCTTGGGCAGTACGGTGGTGTAGGGGCGCAGCCGCGTGCCCTCGCCTCCTGCCAGAATCACCGCCCGCATGCGCCCATGTCCCTAGATGTTGTAGACACCGGGCTTGTACCTCTCCAGGTGCCGCCCGATCCACTCCGCGGTGCGCCGCACCCCGTCCTCCAGCCCGACGCGCGGACTCCACCCCAGGCGCTCGCGCGCGAGCCCGGCGTCGCACACCAGCTCCATGACCTCGCTCTTCTCGGGCCGGATGCGCGCATCGTCGGTCTCGATCCGCACCGTCCTCCCCGTGACCTCGAGCGCCAGATCGAGGAGCTCGCGCATGCTCACCCCGCGGCCGCTGCCGAGGTTGATCGTGAGCCCCTCGATCCCGGGTGCCACGGCGGCGGCGAGGAAACCGGCCACGGTGTCCTCCACGTAGTTCATGTCCCTCACCGGGTCGAGCGATCCGACCCGCACGGTCTCTCCGGTCAGCGCCTGCGCCAGCACCGTGGGTAGGAACGCGCGCGCCGATTGTCGCGGACCGTAGGTGTTGAACGGGCGCACCACCACCACCGGGGTGCCGAACGAGAGCCCGTAGGACTCGGCGAGCTTGTCCGCCGCGATCTTGCTCGCCGCGTAGGGGGACTGTGCCTGGAGCGGGTGCTTCTCGTCGATGGGCGTGTAGCGCGCGGTGCCGTAGGTCTCGCTGGTGGAGGTGTGGAGCATGCGCGCCGTGGCATGACGCCGCACCGCCTCGAGCACGTTGAGCGTGCCGCGGACGTTGGTGTCCACGAACTCCGCGGGCGCGACGTAGGAATAGGGAATCGGGATCAACGCCGCCAGATGGAACACGATCTCGACTCCGGCGACCACCCGGTCCACGAAGAACGGATCGCGGATGTCCCCGGAGACGACCTCGGCCCGCGCGCGCAGGGGCTCCGGCATCTGCTCCAGCAGCCCCCAGTCGTTGCGCGAGTTGTAGTGCACCAGCGCGCGCACGCGGGCGCCCCGCGCGGCGAGCCCGTCGACAAGATGGCTGCCGATGAACCCGCCGGCGCCGGTCACCAGGACGGAGCGGTCCTTCAGCTCGGACGACATGCGCTTGCCTCCCTCTTCCTCGCATTCGCCGCGCGGTGCGCGGGTCGGGACTATAGCATCGGCGCGCGACCCTGCGCCGCGCAGCGAAATCCTCCGCCCGCCACGCGCACGATCAGCGCGCTCCGCCGCGCCGCCGGCGCACCGAGTCGATGACTCGGTCGAGCACGCGGCAGAGCACGTCCAGCACCACCCCGGGCGCGTGGCGGGCCTCGGCGTAACGGCGGGCGCGGGCACCCGCCGCGCGCCGCAGCGCGGGATCGGCCATCAGCCTCCGCACCGAAGCGACCAGCGCGGCCGGGTCGGTCGCCACCTCGCCCACCCCCTCGCGCTCGACCAGCCCGTCCGGATCCACGGCGGACACCGTCGGGAGTCCCGCGGCCCAGGCCTCGAGCATGACGTTCGAGAATCCTTCGACCGGCGAGGTGTGCACCACGAGCGACGTCCGCCGGCGCAGGGCCTGGAGTTCGGCATCGGTCTGAAAGCCGCGCACCTCGAGGTTGGGGCACTCGCGCGCCGCCGCGCGCGCGGCCTCCCACACCTCCTGGGTCAGCGGCGGGGGCGGCACGACCCCGGCCATGACGAAGCGGCACGCGGGAAGCGCCCGTGCCAGCTCGACGAACCACTCGGGCCGTTTGATCGCCTTGTAGGTGCCGAGCCAGAGCACGAGGCCGTCCTGCCCCGCGTCCAGCACCTGCTCCGGCAGGTCCACCACGTTGGGCAACACCTCGCTCTCGAGCCCGAACGCCTCGCGGAACCAGTGGCGCTGGAATTCCGTCTGGGCCAGCACCGCATCCGCCGCCCGCAGCGCGCGGCGGTACCACCAGCGGTCCAGCGGACCCCCGCGCGCCGGCAGGCCTGCGACGATGTCGTAGTCGCTGGCCGCGGCCGACACGAAGCCGGCCCGGCGCAGCCGCGCCACGTCGCAGGTGAGACCTGCCGGCATCCCGGCACCGCAGACGTAGTACACCTCGGCATCGGCGCGCATGAGCCCGAGCGCGGCTCGGCTCAGCCGCGGGTGGAAGAAGCGCAGCACGGGGAGCCCCACGTGCGGGCGAAAGGCGCGCCACACGACGACGCCGTCGATCAGCTCGCGGGCGGCCTGACCGTAGTCGCAGGTCACGATCGAGACCTCGTAGTCGCGCGCCACCAGCCCGCGCGCGAGCCGCGCCACCAGCGCTTCCGCGCCGCCGGCGAACTCGATCTCGCGCCGGCCGAGCAGCGGGTAGACGTACTCGGAGTAGAAGCACACGCGGCCACGCGGGCTCATGCGGCGGCCCAGCGCTCGAGCACCGCTTCGAGCCGCGGCTGCACCCGGTCCCAGGCGAAGCCCTCGGCGGTCTCGCGGGCGGCCGCGGCCAGCCGCGCGGCCAGACCCTTCTCGCTCTGGAGCCGGGCGAGCGCGTCGCGCAGCGCCCGCGGGTCGTCCGGCGGCACCAGCAGGCCGTTCACCCCGTCCCGCACCAGATCGCGCACGCCCGCCACCGGTGTCGCCACCACCGGGCGGGCGAAGGCCATCGCCTCGAGCAACGCGTTGGGCAGGCCCTCGCCGCGGCGGGCCGCCAGCACCACGCAGGCGGCCTCGCGGTAGAGCCGCTCGAGGCGCCCCCGGTCCACGACCCCCTCGAACCGCGCATCGAGCCCGTGGCGTTTCGCGCGCGCCTCGAGCGCCGCGCGCTCGGCTCCTTCCCCGGCCAGGGTCAGGAGCCCCTGGACACCGGCGACCGCGTCGATGACGGTGTCCATGCCCTTGTCGCGGATGAGGCGACCCACGGTGAGCACCCGCCCGCCGCGCGTAAACGGCGGGTCCGGTAGCTCGAGCCCGTTGGGGACCACTTCGAGCTTGCCGGGAAGACCCGCGCGCAGCCGTGGCGCCACACGCTCGAGCTCGGCGAGCAGCGTGGTGCGGACCGCCTCGCTCTGGACCAACACGCCGCGCGCGGCCTCCCAGACGCGTGGCCCGACCCAGCGCGCGAGCGGGGAGCGCGCGAGCCGGACCTCGCCCTCGCCACGCACCCACACCACGGCCGGGATCCCGGTGTGCCGTTGGATGCGAATTCCGGCGAAGCCGCTGATGAAGGTCTGAAAGCAGAGGAGCAGGTCGGGCCTTCGCGGCAGCGCGCGGACCGCCCGCTCGATCGAGAGGAGGTCGTGCACCGTGCGCCACCCCGGCAGCCGGGCGGGCCGGAGGCGGACGACCTCGTAGCCGTCTCGGCGCTCGCGCGCGGCATGCGCGGGCGCGCTGAACCGCGTGACGACCACGACGTCGTGGCGGGCGGCGAGACGCCGCGCCCAGGCCTGCGCCTGGAGTTCCGCGCCCCCGACCGCGTCCGGCGGGAAGTGCCCGATGAGGATCGCCAGCCTCATCGCGCCCCGGCCACGCCCGTGCCGGGGCCGGCGCCGCGCCGGCCTTCGGCGGCCACCGCGGCGGCGCCCTTCGCCGTGCCGGGCCGCTCGACTTCGACCCAGCCGGCGGGGAGCCCGGAGAACACGTCCTCGTCCAGGAAATAGTCGCTCAGCCGTAGATTGTGGTAATGGGGCTGGCGCATCATCTTGATGCGCAACTCGTAGCGTCCCTCGGCCGCGACCGAGGGGATCACCAGCTCGAATGAGTCCCGCACGACCTCCTCCGCCCGCCACAGGTCCACGCCGTACGCCCCGCCCAACGGCAGATGATCCGAACGCAGGCGGTAGCGCTCGCCACGCAGGCGCTCGATCAGCTTCCGCACCGGCTTCCCGATCACGGAGGGCGGACGCAGCCCCCCCGGCAGCGGCCGATCGAGTCGCACGACGACGCTGTACGAGCCGGGGGTCGCGGGACGCAGTGCGCGCCACACGGCGACCGCGTGCACCGTGTCGCCCGGGGCCACGACGTGGGGCCAGACGACCAGTCCGTGGAGCACGGGCATGCCTTCACCCATCCGCCGGCCGGCCGGGAAGGCGCCGGAACGCCATGCACTGACGAATGGTCTCTCCGGCGGCGCGCCGGACAGCGTATCCACCGCCGCGCGATGAACGCGGTAGACGACGAAATCCCCGGTGTCGAACACCGGCTCGAAGGCTACGGGATGGCGGTCGAGCCGGGCGCGCGCCCGGGCGTACCATTCCGGGCTCGGCGCCCAGTAGTCGCCGCGCGGCGGCACGGCGAAGCGGTCGTTGAGCGCGATGGCGGTCACGTCGTAGCGGGCGACGACGGCGCGCAGCCGGTCCCAGCTCCCGTAGGGATCGAGCCCGTCGCGAGCGTCGAGGATCCGGGTGAGCGCCAGCGAATCGTTGGGCGAGCTGTGCTGATCCACCAGCGTCGCGACGTAGAGCCTGGTCATCATCGGAATCGAATACGAGGTGAACGGGTCGGCGAGCACCACGGATCCCACCGGGAGATGGGCGTCCATCCACTGCAGCGCGTCCTCCCAGAGGAGCGGACTCTCGCGGTCATCCGCCGCGAGGATCTCGGGCCGCGAGCCCACCAGCTCGGCATCCCGCAGGTTCGGGGCCATCACGAGGAGAACCCCGACAAGCGCCGCCGCCGCCTGCAGCCGGACGCGCCTTTCCCCCCGGCGCACGATCCGCATCCACAGACCGGGCACCGCCCAGGCCAGCAGGCCATACAGCGATGCCAAACCGGCCATGCGCATGAGCAGGTAGCCCAACCGCGGTTCGAGCAACATCACGACCGGGGGGACAAAAAGGAACACCGCCGCCGCCACCGACGAGGTGAGGATGAACAGCGACGCCGGATTGCCGCGCCCGTGTCGCCACAGCGGCCACCAGGCAAAAGGGAACAGAACCCAACCCCAGAACATGCTGTCCGAGAGGACGCCGGGCGACACGACGCGCAGATTCCCCGTAAGCCACACCAATCCCTGCGGCTCGGTGTGGATGATGTTGGTCGGCGCGTAGGCATGACTCAGACGCCACAGCAGGAACGGCAGCGCGGTCGCGGCCAGCAGCGTGGCCGTGCCCGCCAGCCGCCGCACCGGGGCGGAGACACCTCGGTCGCGGAGCACGAGCCCCGCCCCCAGGGTCGCGAACGCCACGCCGAACTGAATGATGCCGAACAGGTGGGTCGTGACCGCCGCGAGTCCGAGCCCAATCGCCGCCAGGCGTGTCGCCCGTCGCGGTGCCTGCAGGTCGGCGATGACGGCGACCGTGGTGGCGAGCGCGAGTTGGTCCGCGACCCGCGACGAGAACAGGGCGTGGCGGAGTCCCGGCGCGGCCAGGGTCCCGCCGTAGGTCAGGATCAACGCCCAGGCCGCGACCCCCGCCCCGGCACCGCCGGCGAGGAGCCGACCGAACGAGGCCGCATTGAGGACGAACAGGACGGCAATGAGCGGCGGCAGACCGCTCCACGCCTGGAGCGCGTCCACGCCACTCAGCAAGGCGATCACCGCGAGCTGCGGGTGCCAGAGCCCCTTGCGGGGATCGACGCCGGCGGCCCCCGCATCGCGGAAGAAGGCGTCGCTCGGAACGGCGTCTCCGCTCGCCATCATGCGCCGCAGCGTGCCGATGTGATCGGGCGCATCGGAGTAGAACGATAGCACCGGGCCCACCCAGATCAGGTAGGCCCCGATCACGGCGACCGCGAGCGCCACGGCGAGCACCGCCGCGGCGGGCAGCGCGGGGGCGGGGGGGTCGGGCGGCGTGGCGCGGTGCCGCCACCCGACGGCGGCCCAGACGGCGGCGGTCGCCGCCGCGCTCCAGCCCACCAGCACGGTGAAGGGCAGGCCCAAGGCCCGGGTGGCCAGCACCAGCGCCGCGTTCCAGGCGACGCCGAAGCCGAAGGCCCAGCCCGGAGCGAGCCAGGCTCCACCGGGGGGCGTGGCACCCAGCGCCACGAAGGCGTAACCCGGAAGCAGCACCAGCACCCCGAACGCGAGCGCGAGCCGCGTGGCGGGCGGCAGCACGCCCAGGGCCCCCGCCGCGAGCAGCAGGTGGACCGCGAGCCCGGCGGCGACCACCAGGGCCGTCCCGAGTTCGCGCCGCGCGGCCGGCGCGGCCACGGCCGGTTCCGTGCCGGGGGCCCCGCTCACGTCCGCCCCTTCATCCCACGCCAGGCGCCGGCCAGGGAGCGCAAGCCGAGACCGCGCCCGAACCAGATCAGCACCGGCACGTAGGCCACGACGAGGCCCACGGTGCGCAGCAGCGCTCCGCCGACCGATTCCGCCGGTCCGACGCGCATGGCCGCGAGTGTGGCCGCCGCGAGCCAGGCCACCGGCACGAAGCTCGCCCATGCGAACGCCGCCCGGGCCGACCCACGGGCGAACAGCTCCCGGGCGGCGAGGGTCACCATCCCCGCGGCGAACATCGTGTAGCCGGCGGTGGCCGCGATCGCGATCGAGGTCGGGCGCGGATCGCTCGCCGCCACGCCGAAGACGAGCAGCGCGTTGAGGCCGGCGCCCGCGATGCCCGCAGCCAGCAGTTCGCGCGCCCGGCCGCTGCCGAGCAGCCAGTAGGCGGGAACGGTGGCGGTGGAGAGCGCGAGCGCGCCGAACGCCAGCACCTGGAGCGCGACAACGCCGTCGCGGTAGGCGGGCAGCAGCTGCGCCACGAGCGGCGGTGCCCACACGATCGCCAGCGCCACGGGGAGCGGCAGGAGCACCGAGATCGCCCGGTGGGCGCGCGCCACTTCGTCGCGCGTGCGGCGGTCGTCGCGCGCACCTTCGGCGGCGGCCGCGATCCGCGGGTAGAGCACCGCCGCCACCGCCTCGGGAACGTAGAGCACCAGCCCCGCCGCCATCAGCCCCAGGCTGTAATGCCCGAGCCCCTCGCGGTCGCCGTAGCGCACGAACGCCAGCCGGTCCACGGAGCGCAGCACCAGGGAGGCGGCGAAGAAGCCGAACACCGGCAGGCCGGTGAGCGCGAGCCGCAGCCCTTCGCGCCACGCTCCCGGAACCCACGGGGCGCCGGGCGTGGCGACCCGCAGCCAGGCGAGCGCGAGCACGCCCCCCGCGAGCCAGCCGGCGAGCAGTCCCCAGATCCCGAGGCGGAAGACGAGCGCGATGCCGAGCCCGCCGCCCACCAGTGCCTGCGCCGCGAGCGCGCCGCTCACCACCTGGAAGCGGCCGCGCGCCTTGAGCACCGAGGCGTGATACTGGATCGCGAGCTGCAGCCATGCCGCCGCCAGCATGAGGGCGGGAGCCTGCCAACCGAGCCCCGTGGTGAGGGCGGGCACGCCGCGCGCCAGCAGCGCGGCCAGCACCAGCGCAGCGGAGAGGGCGCCGGCGACGACCACCCCCCAGGCCCCGGCCATGAGCGAGCGCGCGGCCGCCGCCTCGCCGCGCACGACCGCCCCCGGGAGCCTGAGATCCAGCCCCTGCAGCGCGCCCAGCGAGGCGTACTGGCCGTAATCGAGCACCAGGTTGAGGGCGTTCCAGCTGCCGAAGCCCTGCGGCCCGAGCGCCACGGCCGACACCACGCCGCGCGCGAGCACCGCCGCGCGGGCCAGGTACTGGCCGAGCGCCATGGACGTCACGTCGCGCGAGAACTTGCCCGGTCGCACGCGCTCAGGCCCCGCGATGAAGGGCTTGGAGGCCGCACGGTCGCTGCCCTACAATCGCGGGGTGTCTCGACCGCCCTCGTCCCGCCCCCACCCCACGCCCGCGATTCCCTCCTCGGCTCCCGAGCCCCTGGCCACGGCCGGCGGCGCGCCGGTGCGCGCCACCTACCTGCCGCTCGCCGCGCCGTGGATCGGCGAGCGCGAGAAGCAGCTCGTCATGGAAACGCTCGAATCGGGCTGGATCACCACCGGCCCGAAGGCCCAGGAGTTCGCGCGGCGCATCGCCGACCTCGCGGGCGCCCGCCACGGCGTCGCGGTGAACTCGGCGACGGGCGCGCTCCACGTCGCGCTCGCCGCGCTGGGGATCCAGCCGGGTGACGAGGTCATCACCTCCGCCTATACGTTCGTCGCGTGCGTCAACGTCATCGAGCACGTCGGCGCGGTCCCGGTGCTGGTGGACGTCGAGCCCGACACGCTCTGCATCGATCCACTCGCGATCGAGCGCGCGCTCACGCCGCGCACCCGCGCCATCATGCCGGTGGATTACGCCGGGCACCCCTGCGAGCTCGACAGGATCATGGGCCTGGCCGCCGGCCGCGGCATCCCGGTGGTCGAGGACGCGGCGCACGCGCTGGGAGCCATGGACCGCGGCCGCCCGATCGGCTCGATCGCCACCGTGACGGCGTTCTCCTTCTACGCCACCAAGAACCTGACGATGGGCGAGGGCGGCGCGGCGGTCACCAACGACGCGGCGCTGGCGGAGCGCATGAGCCTGCTCTCGCTGCACGGCATGAACCGCGACGCATGGAAGCGCTACACCGACACCGGCAGCTGGTACTACGAGGTCGTGGCGCCCGGGTTCAAGTACAACCTGAGCGACGTGCTCGCCACCATCGGCCTCGCGCAGCTCGAGCGCTTCGAGGGCTTCCAGCGCCGTCGCGCGGAGCTGGTCGCGCGCTATCACGAAGGACTCGCCGACCTGGCCGAGGTGCGCCTGCCGGGAACGCGTCCCGGGGTCACCCACGCCTGGCACCTGTTCCCGATCGCCCTCGAACTCGAGCGGCTGACGTGCGACCGCGCCCGGTACGTGCAGGAGCTGCGCGCCGAGAACATCGGGACGTCGGTGCATTTCATTCCGATCCACTACCATCCCCACTTCCGCGAATCGCTGCCCTACCACGAGGGCGACTTCCCGGTGGCCGAACACGCCTATTGGCGCGCGGTGACGCTCCCCCTGTTCCCGCGGATGAGCGATCGGGACGTCGATGACGTCTGCGCGGCCGTGCGCAAGGTGGCCGCGCATTTCCGCCGCTGAACCGCCGCGCGTCACGAGGTCCCCGAGTCCATCCGTTCGAGCGACCTCAGGCTGAGCCCCTCCCGCCGCAGGTAGTAGAGCCCCACCAGCGAGATCGGGAGCCACTGCGATGCCCAGTAGAACCACGAGAACGGCACCGACAGGTCCTTGCCCACCCCGAACAGCGCCAGTCCGGCGACGCAGGCCAGGTTGAGCGTTCCGATGTAGCCGGGAGCCGCCGGGACCATGATGCCGATCGCGGTGATGACGAGCATGACCAGTCCGCCGTACCACGGCACCTCGATGTGCAGCGCCCACATGCTGACGGTGAGGCAAAGCGCGAACGCGCCGAACATCACGAACGACAAGACGAGGACGAGCGCGAGGCGCGGCACGTCGCGAAAGAGGCCGAGGCCGTCGAGGAACCGCGCGAGGGCCGCCTGCGGCTTGTGCCGCACGCGCTCCGGAACGAAGCCCGACAGCCACCCGACCACGCGCTGCATGAGCACGGGGTTGCGCTCGATGACTACCACGAAGAGCGTGAGCCCGACGCTGGCCATCACCAGCACGCCGGCGCCGGCCCGGGTCAGGCGGCCGGCTTCGGTGTTCTCCGCGATCGGATGGACCACGAGCGTCATCCCGAAGATCGCCAGCAGGGTGATCATGTCCACCACGCGCTCGACGACAACGGTGGCGAACACCATGGTCTTCGACAGGTTCTCGTGGCGCCCCAGCGCCCAGGCACGGACGAATTCCCCCAGTCGCAGGGGCAGCAGGTTGTTGGCCATGAAACCGATCATGGTGGCGCTGAAGAGGCTGCCGAGCGCGATCGGCCTGGGGGTCGAGATCAACCAACGCCAGCGCAGCGCCCGGATCCAGAACCCGAGCAGCGTCAGCGCCATGACCGCGACGAAGCCGAGATAGTCGGCCTGCCTCAGCGCGTGCCACACCTCGATCGGCCGAACGTCCTTCATCGCGAGCCAGATCGCGACGACCGAAACACCGATCCCGATCGCGAACTTCAGCGAGCGCTTCACGCGCCTGCTCCCGGCGTGGGTGCTTCGCGGCCGGCCAGCGTCTCGAGCTCGTGCCGCAGCAGGGCGACCTCGCGAATGACCGCCTGGTGCTCGCGACCCAGCCGCGAGAGCCGCACCGAGAGGTAGAGCAGCATGGTCGTGCCGAAGGCGAGCCCGATCATGAAGACCATCGAGCTCTCGTAGAGAATGCCCAGCGCGTGGGTGACCGACTTGAGCACCGGGGTGCTGAAGCCGAGGATCGCGACCACCACCGTGGAGACCATCCACAGCAGCGAATATTCCTCCGACAGCCGGCGCCGCCGGACGAGGTCGAGCACGGTGGCAGCGAGCCCGAGTGCGGCGATCGCCATGATGATCTGGGTCTTGGACAGGAACGGCATGCGGTCCTCCTCTCCTACACCGGCCGCTGGATCCAGGCCATCAGCGACGCCAGCAGGTTCTTGTACGGGTAATAGAGCGATTTGCCAAGCGTGTAGAACGAGGTGCCGGCCCGTCGCTCCCGCATCCGAACCGGAACCTCGCGGAGGCGGAAGCCCCTTCGGCCGAGGGAAATGAGCAGAGGGGCGTCCGGGAAGTCCACCGGGAAATCGTGCTGGCAGACTTCCATCACGGGCCGATTGTAGGCGCGAAAACCCGAGGTCGTGTCGGCGATACGCCGCCCGAGCGCGAGCCGCACCACGCCCGAGAACAGCAGCATCCCCAGGCGCCGCCCCGCGGGGGCGTGATAGCCCGAGTCGGCCACGTACCGGGAACCGATGGAGACGTCGCACTCGCCGGCCGCCACCGGAGCGACGAGCGCCGCCAGGAAGGCCGGGTCGTGCTGGCCGTCGGCGTCGAGCTGGGCCGCGATCGCGTAGCCATGCTCGAGCGCGTAGCGAAACCCGGTCTGCAGCGCTCCTCCGACACCCAGGTTGGTCACGTGCCGCACGACCGCCACCCCCCGCTCCCGCGCCACTGCCCCGCTCCGGTCGCGCGAGCCGTCGTCCACCACCAGGACGTCGACGTCCGGGGCGAGCCGGCGCAGCTCGTCGAGCGTGGCACCGATGCACTCCTCCTCGTCGAGCGCCGGAATGACCACCAGGGTGCGCAGCTCGCTCACGGCGCACTCCGCGGCTCGAAGGCACGGGCGACGCGGTCGGCGCCCGACACCACCCAATCCCGTGACACGCGCAACGCCCGCAGGGAGAGCGACACGGAGGACAGCTTCACCAGATCGTAGCGGTTGACGAGCCCGAGCGCGAACACCCCGAGCAGGGCGACCGGAGCCAGCAGCAGCCGCAGCGCGATGGCCACGGGTACCGCCACGTGCCGGTCGATCGTCAGCGCCAGGGCGAGCATCGGGACCAGGAGCGCCACGCTGGTGAAGACCGTGCGCGCGCGCGCGCCCGTGCCCTCGGGCATCATCACGCCGAGCAGGGCGAGTGCGGCGACGAACGAGAGGGCCGCTCCCGCCAGATTCGCGATCCCGGCGCCGATGAGGGTGAGCGAGGGCACCAGCAGGAAATAGCAGCTCAGCTCGGTGCCGAACTTGAGAATCGCGAGCGAGAGCACGGTGCCGGGACGGCGCATCGCCTGGAACAACATGGTGAGCGGTTGCTGGGCGGTGCGGGCGATCGGTACCAGGGCCATGATGCGCACGACCGGGATCGCCGGCTCGAACGATGGGCCCCCGACCAGCAGCGTGATCTCGTGCGCGAAGACGAAGAGGACGAACGACAGGGCGCAGGCCGCAACCTGGATGAGGCGGAAGGCCTGGTCGAAGATGTCCCGCAGGCGCGCGCGCTCCTCGCGCGCCACGAGATAGGTGAGCGACGGCAGCAGGGAATAGGGAACGGTGTAGAAGAGCTCGATGAAGCGCTCGACGGTCTGGAAGGCAAACGAGAAATAGCCGAGATGCGTGGCGTCGAAGAGCTTGCCGAGCACGATCTTGCCGAGGTTCTGCCCCGAGAGAAACGCGGCGCGGGCCCCGAGCAGCGGCATGCAGTAGGCGAACATCGGCCGCAGCAGCGTGGGGCGCGGGTCGGGCGCAGCCGCTTCCGGCGCGGGCTCCCGCGCGTCGCGCAGCATCCAGAAGGCGAGCCCGGACACGATCAGCCCCTGCAGGGCGGTGAGCAGCGCGAATCCGATCGCGAGCGCCAGCAGGCCCTGGCCCGCCCACCACATGAGCCCAACCATGACGGTCTTGACGACGTGGAACGCGACCGAAATGAGCGACAGCGGCCGGAAGCGCTGCAGCCCGAACAGGGTCGCGCGACCGGTCGTGGAGAACCCGTCGAACATGACGATCCCCGTGAGCGGCGGGAGCAGCCAGGCCAGCTCGGGGGTGTCGAACTGGTGCGCGAGAGTCGGGGCGAGGATCAGGAGGATCACGCTCGCGAGTACCCCCAGGCCGGTCTTGATCCACAGCGCCATCCACTGCGCGCGCCGCAGCACGTGCAGCGTCCCGCGAGCCTGGTATTCGGCGGCGTAGCGCTCGAGGAACATCTCGAAATTGCCGGTGGCCGTGGTCGCGAGCCCGGCGAACGAGAGCGCGAGCGTCATGATGCCGTACTTGGTGGGGCCGAGCCAGCGCAGCAGCAGAGCGAAGTAGGCGATGCCCGAAACCAGCGCCGCTCCCTTCTCGACCGCGAGGTAGAAGGCCCCCCGCGAGACGTTGTGCGCGATCTCGCCGGGCTTCATGCCGTCACCCCCAGCAGGGCGTCCAGCTCGGACTCGAGGTAGCCGCGCACATCCAGAAGCCCCCTTACCCGGTCCGGGACCGGGCGGCTCGACCACAGCAGCGCCGCCATGTCGGGATGGGCGGGATCGAAGCCGTGCATGGCGCGGACCGGGCGCGACCCCATGAACGACGGGAGCATGAGCACGCCGGGATCGAGCAGAAAGATGTCCTCGCCGTAGGCGTGATCCGGGAACAGCGCGCCCCCGGCCTCGAGGGCGGACGGCTCGAGCCAGCGCCCGGCCCCGGTCGCGCAGAGTGCCGCGCGCACCGATTCGCGCGCATGCCGCTCACGCCACCAGAATCGCGCCATGGTCGAATCGAAGAACGCAAGATAGTCCCGCGGCCAGCGCCAGGGGAGTGTTGCGAGCGTGCCCATCATGTCGACGGTGCGGGTCACGTCCACCATGCCGTGATCCGAGAGCAGGTAGAGCCACAGCTCGTCGCCGCGCGCCGCGGCGACGGCGCGCAGACGCTGGAACAGCTCCCGGTAGCGCGCGAGCCGGGCCTGCACGCCGGGCCCCTCCGATCCCTCGCGATGGAGCAGGTCGTCGAGGTCCGCGGTATAGCAGAATAGAAAACGCTCGTCCCCCCGTTCGAGCAGATCCTCGAGCGCGGCGAGGTGGTCCTCCTCCCGGCCGCGCCAGTTCCAGCCGCGCCAGGGGATGCTGCGACGCGCGAGGACGTCCCACAGCGAATCCCCGGGCAGACCCCCGGGGGCGAAGATGTCGTCGCGCTCGGCGAGATCGAATTCCGCCAGCAGCGGCCGCGGCACCTCGTACAGATTGAAGTAGCCGCGAACGCCGCGGCGCTCGACCGCTCGGGTGAGGAGCCGGGTGAGCCGCCAGCTGCGCTGCGCGCGCGCGGGGAGCAGCCTCAGCCACTCGAAGCCCGAGAACGGCGTGTCACCACGGGCCCGACGGTACATGAGGAAGCGGCCGTGGGCGGCCGGAGGCCGGCCGGTGAAGATCGTCGGGAGCGCGCCGGAGCTGAAACCGAGGACGGTCTCGAGCCGCCGGCGATAGGCGAAGCCGTCGGCCAGTCCCGGGGTCCGGCCCGCGAGCTCCCAGCCCAGCGCGTCCACCAGCAGCACGACCATGCGGCGGCTCACGGCTCCTCCGCGAAGCGCTGGCCGTCGAGCACCCAGAGATCCCATGCGCGGAGCACGGCACGGCGCGCCGCTTCCCAGTCGCGCGCGTCGCTCCCGCGCACCACGCCGAGGCGTTCGAGCGCGGCGGCGGCCGCGCCGCCCAGTTTGGGAGGCTCTTCCGCTGCCGCGAGCAGCAAGATCGCGGCCGAGGCGTTGACGCGATGGGGCGGGGTGCCGCGCAGCGCCGGTCCCAGGCGCTGGGCGAGACCAGGACCGCGGCCGCTGCGGGTCGAGAAGCGCAGCGCCAGCCGCACGCGGCGCCGCAGCCTCGCGCGCCGGGCGAAGCGCAGCGCGCGCGCCCACGGATCCTCGGGCGCCCCGGCGCCCCCGGCGCGCACCCACCAGACGGCCGACCAGGCCGCCGCCGCCTCGTGCCACTCCGCGGCGGCGGCGCGCGGCTCCAGCGCCTCGGCGGTCCCGGCCCGCCAGGTCAGGGCCGCGTCCCAGAGGCGCGCCACGGCTGCGCGGCGCACCGCGCAGGGACCGTCGCCCGCGAACGCATCGCGCGGCGCGCCGTCCTGGGACAAGGCGTGAGCCCGGGCCACGCGGCCGGCCGCGCCGTCGGGGTACTCGCCCGCGGCAAGCACCGCGACCGTGGCGAGATCGAGCGCCGCCTTGAGCAGCGCGTGCCGGCCGGCGAGCCGCGCGAGCGCCCCGGGGGCCGCTAGGCCCGCGCGCGCCTGCAGCAGCTCGAACCCGCGATTTTCGAGCAACAGATCGATCTCCTCGGGCGGGACGTCGCGCGCCTCCCAGGGCGGCACGCGCGCGAGCCACACGGCGTCCCCGTCGACCACCACCCCCCGCCGGCGCAACTCGAGAGTCCCCGGACGGGCGGGCAGGCGGGCGAGGTGCGCGGGCGTGAGGAACGCGACTTCGAGAGGCGCGGCGACGCCCCACGCGAGCAGCCGCGCCGCGAGCCCGGGCCGATCGCCGCGGGCCCGCGCCTCGGCCGCGCTCCGCTCCGCGTCATTCGGGACGACGACGTAGACGTCGAGGTCCGACAGGGTCAGGGTTCGCCCCTCGACGGTCACCCACACGGCCTCGCCGGTCGCATGGCTGCCGGAGAGCAGCACGGCGGCCGCGGAGCCGCCCGCCCATCGGCGCGCGAGATCGAGGGGACCGAGCAGCGGCCCCGACGCGATCGAGCCCGTGCGTGAGAGCGGGGAGGGCACGGGCTCGGCGGGGGCGAGGCGCGGGGAGGTCACCGGGGGAAGCCGGGTCTCAGATGCGACGGTAGATGAACCCCGGAATCTCCAGACGCCGGCGGTTGAGAACACTTCCGATGACTCGGGCACCGGCCTTGCGCAGGAGGTCCACCGAGCGCGACAGGACCGGCCGCTTGGTGCGTCCGGCGCGGATGACCAGCACGACCCCGTCGGCGAGGCCGGCGAGCGGGGTGGCGTCCGGCGCTTCGAGCAGAGGTGGGCCGTCGATCACCACCCAGTCGTAGGACCGGGAGCAGGCTTCGAGCACCGCGCGGAACGCCCCGGGCGCGTAGACGCCGGTCTCGCGCACGTCCTCCGGCAGCGGCAGGCCGTCGAAACCGTCGTCCCCCGCATCGGCCACGGCCGCCCGCGCCTCGATCCGCACGACCCCGTGGCGCGACCCGTCCCACTCCAGGGACGGGTGGCGGGCATTGGCGTCGACCAGAAGCGTCCTCAGCCCGCTCTCTCGGGCCAGCGTCGCCGCGAACTGATGCGCCACCGTGGAGGTGCCCTCACCGCCCTGCGAACACTGGAACAGGATCGCGCGCTTGCCGCTCTCGGCGAGCGCGGCCTCGATGTTCACCCGGAGCGCGGTCATCTGCTGGACCACGTCATCGGGCAGATGAGCCCGGCCCCGCATCGGCGCCCCCTGCGGAGTCGCGGGGATGGGCTCGGCACTGGTGCCGGGGCCGCCCAACGTCGCCGCGCGCCGCTCGGCGGCCGCGTAGCGTTGCAGCGTCGTCTCCCCGCCCGGAGGCAGCGCTCCGGGACGAACCGGCGCCAGGACCGGCGGGCTCACCGCGGATCTCTGCGGCATCCTCCGGGACTTCTTGAGAGCGTCGAAGATGCTGGTCATGAGGGCATGAGCTCCGGGGGAATCGTGAAGAACCTAGGCACGCTTACGACGCTCGCGCAGCGTCGCCAGCACGGGGATCTCGGAGGCTTCCTCGGCCTGTCCTGCGTGGTGCACGGTGATGTCCATGCCATCGATGAAGAACGCGAGGCCGACACCCACGACCAGGCTGAAGGCCGGCGCGAGCGCGAGACGCACGACGTCGCGCACGTTCGTCGCGACGGCGGGCCCCGCCCCACTCAGCAGCACCACGTTGAGTTCGGAGCTGGTATGGCGGTTGATGCGCGCCAGGTCGCTCTTCGCGACCAGATCCGCATAGCGCGTCTTGAGGACTTCAATCTGGCGGTCGATCTCCGACAGGGTGAGCTCCTTGCCCGGCATCCGCTCGAGCTGGCCCTGGAGATCCGCGATTTCGGCGTTGATCATGTCGAGGCGGGCCTCCAGCACCCCGATCCGGGATTCCTCCAGACGGATGCGCTGGTCGACTTCGTTCTTGAGCAGTCCTTCCAGGGATTCGAGAGTGCCACGGGTGCTGACCACAACCGGAGCATCGTCGCGGTAGTTCTCGCGCAGCTGGGCGAGGCGTGCCCGTTGCTCCACGATGCGCCGCTTGAGATCGAGCAGAGCATCGCTGCTGTAGGCCAGCCCCACGTCCGGCAGGTCGACCACCGACTCCATGCCCACCTCGCGCATCAGTTTCACCTGCGCGCGCGCCTCGACCACCTGGTCGTTCAGTTCGCTTCTCCGTTGCTGCAGCCCCGTGAGCCGATTCATCCCGTTGCGCACCTGTTCGCCCATGTCCACGACGTGCTCATCGGTCGTGAATCGGCTGCGCAGCCGGAAGTAGTGTTGGAGGTCGGCATCCACGGCCGCGAACTCGCTCTCGAAGAATTTCTCGGGAAAGGGGAGCCCGAATTCGATCTGGCGGTACCGGAGGTAGGCGGTAATCAGCGCGTCGCACACCTGCCGGGCGACGGCGGGGTCCCCGTCCACGTAGCCGATCGCCAAGACGTTGCTCTTGCCCCTCACCTCGACCTCGATGCTGCCGGGGTTCAGCGGCGGCGGCGGCGTCCCCTCCCCTGCCCGCTCCTCGAGGATCTTCCGGACGCCCGCGAGCACCGGCTGACTCTTCGCCAGCTCGACCTCGTTGGCGAGGTCCTGCTCCCAGGCGTCGAAGATGCGCCGGTCTGACGTGAGCACGCTGGTCTGCTCGCCGCGCTTGACCAGTACCCGGCCCGACGAGACGTACACGGTGGGCGAGGTGAGCGCGATCGTGAGGACCGTGGCGGTGACCGTCACGAACAGGCCGATGATGATCCACTTGCGCCGGAAGACGACCGCGACGAACTCGCGCATCGTCGTCTGGCGGGCGACGGGTGTGCCGTCGTGCTGCAGGTCGCCGTTCATGACGTCTCCTATTGGGAGCTCGTGGTCGGGCCGACCACGAACACGCGGTCGAGATTGAACAGCTCCCAGCCCGTGAACGCGAAGTTGAGCGCGGTGGTCGGCCCGCCGAACAGCTGGCGCGTGAAGATGTCGATATTGCCCACCGTGGAGCGGGGCACGTAGACGATGTCGAAACGCGAGAGCGGCATGTCCGCGTCGATCAGCCCCTGCTTGAGCGCCCGGTCGAGCCGAATGCGCGCCACCCGGACGGACCGGCCGCCTTCGCGATGGAACACGAGCACGCTGTTGCGCGACGCATCGTCCTGGAATCCGCCGGCCCGGGCGATCGCCTGGGTAACGCTCATGAACGGCACGACCTCGTAGGAGCCCGGGTTCCTGACCCGCCCCATGACGTGCACCTGATTGCCGGCCAAGGTGGAGACCTCGACGGTCACGCGCGGCTGTTTCAGCTCCGCGCCGAGGAGTTCGACCAGCACCTCCTCCAGCTCGCGCGGCGTACGCCCGGCGGCGATCACGTCGCCCACCGGGTAGACCGAGATGCGGCCATCGGGGCGCACCAGGGCGTCCCGCTTCAGGTCACCGAACGCCTCGGAGCGCGGCCCGAAATTGAGCGCGAGCATGTCGCCGGGGACGATCCGGTACTCGGGGACCCGGCTCCAGTCGATCGTGGAGGAATCGGCGCCCGCGACCTGCGCGCGCGCGATTCCGGCACAGGCCGGCGCGAGGCCGAGCACCACCAGGCCGATCAGCAGATTCGAAACGCTTCGATTCACAGCCCCCCCAACAGCGACAACGGGCCCCGGATTCCTGCGGATGACGGAATCCGGGGCCCGATCGCGGGCAGGGCCTCGAGATTCACCGGACGCAGGCAGGTCGATGGTCCGCAGGCTGCCGGCGGCTATCGACCCTCAAACCGGGTCAAATCACTCACTGATTTCACCCGAGCAGGTAACAAGTCGCGTCTCGGCGGGCCTCCAGCCTAAATGAGAACATCGCCGCAACTGGCGGCGTCCAACCAATTTGAAGTATACGCACCGGCCCCGCACCCTGTCAATCGGGGTGTTTCGGCCGCCCCCTGGGTACCCAACCTCGCAAGGGACATGCCCTTGCCGCCGACGGAGCCCCGAGCACGGGCAACCGCCCGCGGGCGTTTGCGGACGGAGCCCTACAGCTCGGCCAGGACCGCGGCCGCGAACAGTGGGATCAGGATCTCGTGATGCCCGGTGAGGGCGATGCCGTGTCCTCCGGCCGCCCGGGTCGGGCGCTCGAGCACGTTGACGCGGGGCCGGTAGTGCTGGATCTGGTCGAAGTTGGCCGTGGTCAGGTCCCGGAGATCGGCCCCCAGGTTGCGCGCGACCGACAGCGCCTTGAGGAACACCTCGGGCATGATGACCGCCGAGCCGAGGTTGAGCACCACCGCGCCGCGCGCGCCGGCGAGGGTCGCGGCGAGGATGCGGAAGTCGCGCAACGACGACGCGCCGAGAGCGGCGCCGTCGCAACACGGATGATGATGGATCGTGTCGCTGCCGATGGCGACGTGCACGGTCGCCGGGATCTGCAGCCGGTAGGCGCAGGCCAGCAGGCTCACCGCCGCCTGGGGCGGCGCGGCGTCGAGCAGCGCGCGGCCGTACGCCTCGCCCAGGCCTTCTCCGCGCGACGCCGCCTGGCCTGCCGCCGCGTTCATGAAGTCGCCGGTCTCGTCCACCATGCCGAAGCGTCCGGCGTGCAGCGCGGACTCGACGTCCTCGGAGGTGCGTCCGAGGGTGGCGATCTCGACGTCGTGGATCGCCGCGGCGCCGTTCATGGCCAGGTGGCTGATCACCCCGCGCTCCATGAGCGCGATCAGGCAAGGAGAGACACCGACCTTGATGACGTGACCACCGATCATCACGACCACCGGGCGCCGCTCCCGGCGCGCGGCGACGGTGCGCGTCACGATCTCACGCAGCGCGCGGGCCCCGAGCTGATCGGGCAGCGAGGCGAGCACGGCGCGCGCGGCCGCGGGCTCGAGCGGGCGGGCGAATTCCTCCACCCGCACGCGGGTGGTGCGCTCGGCCACCGAGCCGACGGTGAGCTGCGAGAGGTCGGCTTCGGGATAGCGCCCCATTCAGGCGCCCGTCCTGAATTCCTGCAACTCGACGGTGATGGAGCCGATCGTCACCTTGCTCTTCATCAGCACCGGCATTCGCCGCTCGTCGGCCGTGAGCCAGATGACGAGACGGCCCTTGTTCTTGAAGACGCCCCCGGCCTTGAGCATGGGCTCGACCGCCACGCAGTCGAAGGTCCCGGCCGGGGTCTCGACCCGCTCCCGCCCCAGCACCTTCACCTCGAGCGGCTGGCTCTTGCGACTCGCGTGGTAGTCGAACACGATGCTGCCGCCGATCGGGAGCGCCTGAAAGCGCGTGTAGTAGAACGAGGACAGCGCGTCCTGAACGCGCGGCGGGACCGGATAGACCGCGCCGGTGTTGTAGCGGGCCTCGCCCCGAACTTGATCGAAGAGGATCTCGTTCTTCGCCCGATACTTGCCTTCGCGGCGGTCCTCGGCGTAGCGCCAGCTGAACAGCCCGTTACGGTCCCACATGGACTCGATGCGGTTGCGCACCTTGTAGATCCGGCTCACGACCGCGTTGGACTCGGCGCGCGCCATCAGGCGGAACACCGGGTGGCCGTTGTACTGCGTGGTCTCCGGCACCTCGAGGTAGGCGTTCCCGCCGTTGATGATGCCCCAGTTGACCGCGAACTTGAAGTACTCGCCCGCGTGGATCGGCTGACTCACCGCCGGAATGATCTCGTGGTCACCCGGGGCCGGCAGCACCACCGACCCGCTGATGGTGGTGTCGGGCGGGTCCACCGCGGTGGAGCCGTCGCCCGGGGACGGGTTCACCAGCGCAGGGTCGAGCGCGAGGGCGAGCCCGACCAGCAGGCCCGCGGCCCACGGGACGCGGAGCGCTCCCCGGCGCTTCCTGGTTCTAGACGGCATGAAGTGGGTCATCTAGAGTCGCTTTCGCAATTCCGATGCCGCCCCGTCGGCGGCGGTCGCAGGTGCACCAGCTCATCCAGCCAATCGCCCATCAACTCAACGCTTGCAGCGTCGGCCCGGCGCTCCCGGGCGAGCCCTCGGGCGCCCCACGGGGTGTGATCGGATCGCGACGAAACGATCGTCCGGGCCCTCCTTCGGCCACCCGCGGCCAGGGGGCATCCGCTACCGCGAGGCCGACTCCGCGTGGCGGATCTCCCAGTCGCGCTCGTCGAGCGGCCCCCCGGGAGCGGGGCCGAGCGCGGCCATGGCGAACCCGCCCGGATCGAGGAAGCGCCGTGCGAGGCCGGCCACCTCGTCGTAGGTGACGGCCAGCACCCTCTCGACCTGCTCTTCCGGCGAGGTGTAACCGGTGCGGTAGATCTCCTCGTGCGCGAGATGGTACATGCGGTTCGAGACGCTTTCGTGACCCATGAGCAGCGAGCCGCGCAGCTGAGAGCGCGCCGCGTCCACCTCCTCGCGGGTCGGTCCCTGCTCGCACAGCGCCACCAGCTCGCGGCGCACGCGCAGCAGGGCCTCGCGGCCGCGCTCGGGGGAGACGCCGAGCTGGATGGACAGCATGCCCGCGTCGCGATGGAAGTCCGCGGCGGAGTAGACGGAGTAGGCGAGCCCCGCTTCCTCGCGCACGCTCTGGAACAGCCGGGAGCTCATCCCCCCGCCCAGCAGGATGTTGAGCACGACCAGCGCGTAGCGCTCGGCCGTGGGGTACGGCGCCCCGCGCGTGCCGAGCGCCAGGTAGAGCTGCTGGAGGTCGCCGCGGACCTGGTGACGCACGCTGGGCGCGTAGGGCGGCGGTCCGCCGGACAGCGGGAGGCTGCTGCCGTCGGGGGGCGTGAAATGCCGCTCCACCAGCGCCGCGACGCCCTCGTGCTCGATGGCCCCGCTCGCCGCCACCAGCAGGTGGTCGGGCCGGTAGCGGCTGCGGAAGTACTCGCGTAGCGTCTCGGAGCCGAGCCCGTCCACGGTCGCCACCGTGCCCAGGATCGGCAGACCCAGCGCGTGCCCGCCCCAGACCTGCTCGCTCAGCAGCTCGCCGATCTTGTCCTCGGGGTTGTCCTCGCAGGAGAAGATCTCCTCGCGCACCACCGACTTCTCGCGTTCCACCTCTCCCGGCGAGAAGCGCGACCGGCAGGTGATGTCGGAGATCACCTCCACCACCTCCGGCAGATGCTCGGCCAGGGCGCGCGCGTAGTAGCACACCTGCTCGCGGGCGGTGAACGCATCGAGGTGCCCGCCGAGCGACTCGAGGCTCTCGGCGATCGCCCGCGCGTCGCGGCGCTCGGTCCCCTTGAACATCATGTGCTCGATGAAATGGGAGATCCCGAGCAGCTCGCGCGGCTCGTCGCGGGAACCCGAGCGCACCCAGGCCCCGAGGCACACCGAGTGGCGGTCGGGCATGCGCTCGGTGACCAGGGTCAGCCCCGAGGGCAGCACCGATCGGCGGTAGTGAGCGTCAATCATGTCGCGCGGTGCCCCCGAATCGCGAGTGGCAGGTCGCCCTGCCACTCGCCCACGGCCCGGGTGATTGAATGCCGCAGCGGAGGGCCGCTACCGGCGTCGGCCCCTGTCGCGGTCGCGGTCGCGGCCGCGATCACGATCGCGGTCCCGCTCCCGATCCCGTCCACCGCCGCTCGCCGTCCCGGCGGGCACGCCACCTTCGGGCTCCGGCAGCAGAGCCTTGCGCGAGAGCTTGATCTTGCCGTCGCGGTCCACGCCGATCACCTTGACCATCACCTGGTCGCCGACGTTCAGCACGTCTTCGGTCCGCGCGACCCGATGGTGGTCGATCTCCGAGATGTGCAGCAGGCCGTCGCGACCGGGAACGATCTCGACGAACGCCCCGAAGGTCACGACGCTGCGGACCTTGCCCTGGTAGACGCGGCCCGGCTCGGGATCCTCGGTGATGTTGCGGATCATCTCCTCGGCCTTGCGGCCTCCCTCGCCGTTCACCGCCGCGATGCGCACCTCCCCGCTGTCCTCGATGTCGATCTGGGTGCCGGTTTCCTCGGTGATGCGCTTGATGATCTTGCCCCCGGGTCCGATGACCTCGCGGATCTTGTCCGGGTTGATCTGGAGGATGATGATGCGCGGTGCGTAGGGTGACATCTCCGAGCGCGGCTTGGGCAGCGCCTGTTCCATGAGGTCGAGGATGTGCAGGCGTCCGTCGCGGGCGCGGGCCAGCGCGTCGCTGAGCACCTGGAACGAGATCCCGCCGATCTTGGTGTCCATCTGGAAGGCGGTCACACCGTCACGCGTCCCGGTGACCTTGAAGTCCATGTCCCCGAGATGGTCCTCGACGCCGAGGATGTCGGTCAGCACCGCCACCCCGTCACCCTCCTTGATGAGCCCCATCGCGATCCCCGCCACCGGCGCCTTGACCGGCACTCCGGCGTCCATCAACGCCATGGCTCCGGCGCACACGGTGGCCATCGACGACGAGCCGTTGGACTCGAGGATGTCGCTGACGATACGGATGGTGTAGGGGAAATGCGTGTCGGCGGGGATCACCGGCTCGATCGCGCGCTCCGCGAGCGCGCCGTGGCCGATCTCGCGCCGGCCGGGGCCGCGAATCGGGCGCACCTCGCCGACGCTGAAGGGCGGGAAGTTGTAATGCAGCATGTAGGACTTCCACGATTGGCCTTCGAGTTCCTCGACGCGCTGCTCGTCGCTCTTCGTGCCGAGCGTGACGACCGCGAGCGCCTGGGTCTCACCGCGGGTGAAGAGACACGAGCCGTGGGTGCGGGGCAGGACCCCGACATCGACCGTCACCTTGCGGATGTCCGTGAGGCCACGGCCGTCGGCGCGCACGCCCTCCTTGAGCACCATCGAGCGCAGCTCGTCGCGCTCGATATCGTGGAGCAGCTTGCCGATGTAGATCTCCTGCTCGGCAAAGCGCTCCTTGAGGCTCGCGACCGCCTCTTGGGCGATGCGGTCGACCTCCTCCTGGCGGGCCTCCTTGCCGGGGATGCGGATGGCCTGGCGCAGTCGCTGGCGGTAGGTCTGGTCGAGCGCCTCCTGGAGGCTCGAGGTGTCGGGCGGCGCGAGCAGCGGGCGCTTGGGCTTGCCGGAGCGGCCGACCAGGTCGCGCTGGATCTCCACCAGCTTGCGGATGTGGCCCACGGCGAATTGGAGCGCGCCGATGAGGTCGGTCTCCGAGACTTCGCGCGAGCCGCCCTCGACCATGATGATGTTGTCGGCGGTCCCGGCCACGACGATGTCCATGTCGCTTTCGTCGAGCTGGGGGAACGTCGGATTCACGACCAGCTGTCCATCGATCCGACCGACCCGCACCGCCGCGATGGGCTCGGGGAAGGGAATGTCCGACAGGTTGATCGCGGCCGAAGCGCCGATGAGGGCCAGGATGTCGGAGTCGTTCTCCTGATCCGACGACACCACCGTGGCCATGATCTGCGTCTCGTAGGGGAATTGCTTCGAAAACAGCGGCCGGATCGGACGGTCGATCAAGCGCGAGCTGAGCACTTCCTTCTCGGTCGGTCGACCTTCACGCTTGAAGAAGCCGCCCGGGATCTTTCCGGCCGCGTAGGTCCGCTCGCGGTAGTCCACCGTGAGCGGAACGAAATCCCGGTTGGGACTCGCGTTCTTCGCGGCGCTCGCCGCGACCAGCACGACGGTTCCGCCCAACTGAACGACGGCCGAGCCTCCCGCCAGCTTCGCGAGCTTTCCGGTGGAGATCGTCAGGGTCTCGTTCCCAAAGGGCAGCGATACTTTTTGCTCAGGCATCAATCCGTTCCTGTCCTCTCGCCATTTCGGCTCCGGCGCGCGCCGGAGCCCATCGAGCGCCATCCCGGAGGAGCGAATCCCCGGGCGGTGCCTGCGGGAGCCATACGTCCCGCGCGCTGGGAACCGACCGGCGTGCGCCGGCCCGCGTTCCCCCGTCACGGCCCGCGCTATCGGCGCAGGCCGAGGTCTTTCACGACCTTGCGGTAACGCTCCACCCTCGTTGACTTGAGGTAGTCGAGCAACCGCCGCCGCTGGCCCACCATGCGCAACAAGCCGCGGCGCGATGCGTGATCGCGCTTGTGGACCTTGAAGTGCTCGGTGAGGTAGTTGATCTTCTCGGTCAAGAGCGCGATCTGGACCTCGGGCGAACCCGAATCTCCTTCGTGGATCTTGAACTTTCCGATGATCCCCTGCTTCTGCTCTCGTGAGAGCGTCACAGTGGTCACCTCCTGCACGGGATGAGGGGGGCTGGTGCCCCAGCCACCGGGTGCAAGTTCCCGGGTGGCCGAGCGGATCGCTACGGTGAACCGGTGTTCGGTGAGACGGAGCAATCTATCATTCCACGCCCTTCAAGGCAACGCCCGTCCGCGGCCCGATGTGCCGCCGGCGACGTCCCGGGGCACGGCCGCTACGGGGCGCACAGGCCCAGCCGGCGTCGGACCTCCGCGACGTCCGCATGCATCGCCGCCGTCAGGGCATCCGCGCTCTCGAAGCGAAGTTCCGGGCGCAGCCACTCCGCGAATTCGACCTCCAGGTCGCGGCCCACGAGTTCGCCGTCCCAGTCGAGCAGATGGACCTCGAGCGTCCGTACCTGGCCGCCGAAGGTGGGCCGCACCCCGATGCTCATGGCTCCCGGCAGCCGCCGCGCGTCCCCCGCCAGCCGCGCCCACACCGCGTAGATCCCGTCCGCCGGCACGAGCTTCTCCTCGTGCAGCCGCAGGTTCGCGGTCGGAACCCCGAGCGTGCGCCCGATGGCCTCGCCCCGCACGACCCTCCCGCTCAGGCCGTACCGCCGGCCCAGCAGCCGCGCCCCCTCCGCCACGCGGCCGGAGCCCAACAGCGCGCGGATCCGCGTACTGGTCACCGGGACCCCGTCGACCTCGAGCAGGGGGAGTGCCTCCACCGTGTAGCCGTGCTGACCGCCGATCTCGCCGAGCCGCCCGATGTCGCCCGATCGCCCGCGACCGAGGGCGAAGTCGGACCCCACGATCAGCGTGTGCAGCCGGTAGGGCTTCACCAGGTAGTCGCGGACGAACGTCTCGGGGGTCAGCGCCGCCATCTCGCGGGTGAAGGGAATCAGCTCGAAGCGGTCCACGCCCAGGCCCCGAATGCGCTCGCGCTTCTCCTCGACCGGCGTCAGCGGCGGCGGCGGGTTGAAATTCGGGGCGAGCACGACGTCGGGATGGGGATCGAAGCTCACCACCACGCACGGCCCGTCGTGCGCGCGCGCGCGCGCCAGCGCCCGCTGGAGGATCTCCAGGTGCCCGAGGTGCAGCCCGTCGAAGACTCCGACGGCAACCGCCGCCCGCGGCGACGCGGTCAAGGCTCCCCCCGCTCCCTCCGCCCGGTGCGCACCGCCCACGGGAAGACCACGTGCGGGCAGACCCGCGCGCGGCCGGGGTCCTCCGGATCGGGAGCCAGCTCGCCGAGCGCAAGCGGATCGCCGTTCTCCGCGCGCGCGACGATCGAGCGCGGACCGCGGCCGAACAGCGCGGCCGACACGCCGCCCTCGCCCAGCGCCACCGCGGGCCGCCCGCCGTGTCCTAGCATCTCGGCCTGTTCCGCGTCCAGTACGACCGCCGGCAGCACGCCGAGCGCCCCGGCCAGCGGGGTGCCTCGTGCCAGGATGGCCTCGCGCGGCCCGCGGTCCAGGTCGGGAAGGGCGATCGCGCCTTCGAGCCCGAACGGCTCGCTGCGAAGCCGGCGCAGCGCGGCGAGCGCCCCGCCGACCCCGAGACGGGCACCGAGGTCGTGCGCCAGCGTGCGCACGTAGGTGCCGCCCGAGCAGCGCACCAGGAACCGCGCCTCGGGCAGGTCGAACCCCTGCCACTCCCACGCCGCGACGCGCACCCGGCGCGGCGCGCGCTCGACCACCTCGCCGCGGCGCGCGAGCTGATAGAGGCGCCGCCCCCCGTGCCGGAGCGCCGAGACCATCGGCGGCACCTGCGCGATCTCGCCGACCAGCGCCAGCGCCGCCGCGCGCACGTCCGTCTCGCTCACCCGAACCTCGTGGCGCTCGAGCACCTCGCCCTGGAGGTCCTGCGTGGAGGTCACGACCCCGAGGCGCACGGTCGCCAGGTAGGTCTTCTCGCCCCCCTGCCACACGGGTACGCAGCGCGTCGCCGCCCCGACCGCCACCAGCAGCAACCCGCTGGCGCCGGGGTCGAGCGTGCCCAGATGGCCGGCGAGCTTCACCCGCAGCCGGCGCCGAACGCGCGCGACGACATCGTGCGAGGTCATTCCCACCGGCTTGTCGAAGGCGAGCAGTCCCGACCATTCCGGCGGCGCCGCCCGCGGCGGCGCGATCGGCGCGCCGGGCGCGAACGCCGGGGTCACGTCGCTTCCTCGTCCTCGGCGGTCTCGCCGCGCTCGATCTGACGCAACAGCTCGTCGACCCGGGCGCCGCGCTCGAGCGACGTGTCGAGCTGGAAGCGAAGCTCCGGCACCTCGCGCAGGCCGAGGCGTGGCGCCAGCTCGTGGCGCACGAAGCCCGACGCGCTGCGAAGGACCTCCAGGACCCGCTCGCGTTCGGCGCCCTCCTGCAGCACGCTGACGTAGACACGCGCCAAGGAGAGGTCTCGGGTCACCTCGACGTCGGTGACGCCGACCCAGCAGTCGAGCCGCGGGTCGCGCAACCGGTGCTCGAGGATGTCCGCGATCTCGCGCTGCATCAGGTGGGCGACGCGCTCCGGCCGGATCCTCATTCGACTCGCTCCTCCCATTCCAGGAGTTCGGCCCCGTGGGCCGACTCGACCAACGACCGCACGGCCTGCAGCATCTCCGCGACCTGCCGGTGCTCCCCCGACACCACCGCCACCCCCAGTGCCGCGCGCTGCCACAGGTCCTGGTGGTCGACCTCGGCCACCGAAGCGTGCACCCGGTGGCGGATGCGCTCCTTGAGGCCCTTGACCACGGACCGCTTCTCCTTGAGCGACGTGGAGACCGGCAGGTGGAGCTCGATGCGCACGATGCCTACGAACATGCGCGCCTCCGGGGGGCGAATCGCGGGCGGGCGGGTCAAGCGGACGGCGTCGCGGACGGGCGACCGGAGCGACCGCGGAAGCGGATGGACGCGGCGACCGGCTAGAGGGTGCGGGCGAGTTCCTCGATGGCGTAGGCCTCGATCGTGTCGCCGACCTTGATGTCGTTCATGCCGTTGAGGGCGATACCACACTCGAAGCCGCTGTTGACCTCGCGCACGTCGTCCTTGAAGCGCTTGAGGGAATCGATGCTCCCGTTCCAAACCGTCGCGCCGTCGCGGAGCAGACGCACCTTGCCGGTGCGCGGGATGGTGCCGGAGAGGACCATGCAGCCGGCCACCGTGCCGGCCTTGGACAACCGGAACACCTGGCGAACTTCGGCCGCGCCCAGCACGACCTCCTTGAGCTCCGGCTTGAGCAGACCTTCCAGCGCCTGCTTCACTTCCTCGACCGCCTTGTAGATGACGTCGTACAGGCGGATTTCGACGCTTTCGCGTTCCGCCAGCTCGCGCGCCTTGGGATCGGGACGCGCGTGGAAACCGACGATGATCGCGCCCGACGCGGCGGCGAGCAACACGTCGGACTCGGTGATCTGCCCGACCGCCTGGCGGATGACGCGGATCTGCACCTCCTCGTTGCTCAGTTTGCCGAGCGACTCGGACAGCGCCTCCACCGAGCCATCGACGTCGCCGCGGATGATCAGCTTGAGCTCGCTCAGCTCGCCGCGGGTCATCTGCGAGTAGACGTTGGTGAGCGAGATCGCCTTCGCCGCGCGGAACTCCTGCTCGCGGTGCAGCGCCTGGCGCTTGCTCGCGACGTCGCGCGCATCGCGCTCGTCCTCGAAGGCCACGAACAGGTCGCCCGCGGCCGGCGCCCCGCTCCAGCCCAGCACCTCCGCCGGGGTCGAGGGACCGGCGACGGCCAGGTGGCGTCCGCGCTCGTCGAACATCGCCCGCACGCGCCCCGAGTGCTGGCCCGCGACGAAGGCCTGACCGACCTTGAGCGTGCCCGATTCCACCAGCACGCTGGCGATCACGCCGCGGCCCTGCTCGATGCGCGACTCGAGCACCACGCCGCGTGCGCGGCGGTGGGGATCGGCCTTGAGGTCGAGCAGGTCGGCCGAAAGCAGGATCATCTCGAGCAGCCGCTCGACCTGGGTCCCCTTCTTGGCCGAGATCTCCACGCAGACATTCTTGCCGCCGTATTCCTCGACGACCACGCCGTGCGAAGCGAGTTCCTGCTTGACCCGCTCCGGCTGTGCCGCCGGCAGGTCGATCTTGTTGATGGCGACCACGATCGGCACGCCCGCCGCCTTGGCGTGGTCGATCGCCTCGATCGTCTGGGGCATGACCCGGTCGTCGGCGGCCACGACCAGCACCACGATGTCGGTCACCTGGGCGCCGCGCGCCCGCATCGCGGTGAACGCCTCGTGGCCCGGGGTGTCGAGGAAGGTGATCCGTCGCCCCGCCGGCAGCTCGACCTCGTAGGCGCCGATGTGCTGGGTGATGCCTCCCGATTCGCCGGCGATGACGTTGGTCTTGCGAATGTAGTCGAGCAGTGAGGTCTTGCCGTGATCCACGTGACCCATGACCGTGACCACGGGCGGCCGCGTCTCGAGCTGCTCGGGGAGATCCTCCTCGACGCCCGCCGGCTCCTCCGCCCCGTAGTCGGCGACGAACTCGACGTCGAAGCCGAACTCGTCGGCGACGGTCACGATCGAATCCTTGTCGAGACGCCGATTGATGGTGGCCATCAAACCCAGCCGCATGCAGGTCGTGATCACCTCCTGCGGCTTGACCTCCATCAGGTTCGCAAGCTCGGCCACGGTGATGAACTCCGTGGCCCGGATGACCTTCGATTCCTCGACGGCGATTTCCCCGTTCTCCCCTTCCCGGCGGCGGCGGTGACGGCGACCGCCGCCCTGGTCGAGGCTGGCCAAGGTCTTGCGGACGCTGTCGATCACGAGTTTCTCGTCCACCGTCTTCTTCTTCTTCCGGTCGCGGCGCCGCATTCCCCGCGGTTCGAAGGGACGCGAGGCAGGGCGCGCGGGCGCCCTGGACGACGCGGCGGGTGCCGCCGAGGTTCGCGCGCCGGCGGGACGCGCGGCGGCGGGCGGCGCGGCGGCCTGCGCGGCCGCTGCGGCGCGCGCCCGGTCCTCGCGCGCGCGCTGCACTTCCTGCTCGTGCTTGCGCGTCATCTCCTCGCGCACCGCGGTCCGTTCCTGCGCCATCTCGCCCTGGACTTTGGCCACCGTCTCCGCCGGCAGCGTGCTCATGTGGTTCTTGACCTCGACGCCGAGGCGTTTGACGATTTGCAGCACCGCCTCGCTCGACATGCCGAGGTCCTTGGCAACTTCGTAGACGCGCAGCTTCTTGGGCGCGGGCGTCTTAGGCACGATCGTCTCCCTCGTTGGCCAGGGCGCCCGCTCTCGGCGTCGCCGAGGGTTCGCCATGCGCTACTCCCGCCTCTTCCGCCGCGGTCGGCGGGGCCTCCACCGGGGTCGGCGGGGCCGCCGCGGACTCGCCCTCGGTCCCGCCGGCGGTCGCCTCCGCCGCGGCGGCTTCGCCCGACGCCCCCGCATCGCTGTCATCGGCTTCGGGGGAGAACGCGAGCTCGTCGGCGCTCGCCGCCTGCGGCGGATGGGCGTCCAGGTACTCCCTGGCCGCGCCCATCAACTTCTCCGCCGTCTTCTCGCCCACCCCCGGAATCTCCATCAGCTTTTCCATCGTGGCGGCGAGCAACTCCTGCACGGTCTCGATCCCCGCCGAGATCAGCTTCTCGGTCGTGACTTCGCCCAGCTCGAGCTTCTCGATCTCGATCCGGCTCGCCTGCGCCAGGTCGTGGCGCTTCTTCTCCTCGCTCTTCGACGTGAGGTCGATCTTCCAGCCGGTCAGTCGCGCCGCGAGGCGGGCGTTCTGGCCCCCCTTGCCGATCGCGAGCGACAGCTGATCGTCGGCCACGACCACGTGCATGCGCTTCTCGTCCTCGAACAGCTTGACGTCCATCACCCGCGCCGGCGAAAGTGAACGCGAGACGAACACCGTGGGATCCTGCGACCAGGGTACGATGTCGATGCGCTCGCCTCCCAGCTCGCGGACGATGCTCTGGACCCGCGAGCCCTTGAGGCCGACGCACGACCCCACCGCGTCCACCCGCGGGTCGTTCGAGAACACCGAGATCTTCGAGCGCGCTCCGGCCTCGCGCGCGACCGCCTTGATCTCGACGATGCTCTCGGCGATCTCGGGAACCTCGCTCTCGAACAGGCGGCGCAGGAAATCGGGGTGGGTGCGCGAGAGAATGACCTGCGGGCCCTTGGCCGACTTGTCGACGTTCAGGACCACCGCGCGCACGTAGTCCCCCTGGCGATGGTACGAGCGCGGGATCTGCTCCCGCGCCGGCAGGAACCCCTCCGAATGGTCGAGCTTGACGATGACGTTGCCGCGGTCGACCTGCTGCACCACGCCGCGGACCAGGGTCCCGATCTTGTCGGAATACTCGCGAAAGACGCGATCGCGCTCCGCCTCACGCACGCGCTGGATCAGTACCTGCTTGGCAGTCTGGATCGCATTGCGCCCGAACTCGGCGATCGCCAGAGGGAAGGTGAGCACGTCGCCGACCTGCGCGCTGGCCCGATGCGCCCGCGCCTCCTCGACGGTGATCTGCAGCGCGGGATCCTCCACCGTCTCGACCACGGTCTTGCGGATCGCCACGGAGATCGCGCCGGTCTCGTTCGAAAACTGCACCTGGACGTCGGCGGTCGCGCCGTACTTCTTCCGCACGGCGCTGGCCAGCCCCGCCTCCAGCGTCTCGACCAGCAGCGCGCGATCCACGCTCTTCTCGCGCGTGATCTGGCTCAACGCATCCAGGATTTCGTTGTTCATCGCGCTCCTCCCCGCGGGTGCCGCACGGCCGCGGAAGCGGAAGCGGCCTTCGCGCTCCGGACTTCGGCCCACGGATCCACCACCAGGCGGGCCGATTTCACTTCGGCCCACTCGAACCAGACATCGGTCGTCTCCTCCACCCGCAGCCCGACGCGATTGCCGTCGGGATCCAACAGGTCGCCCTCGAAATTGCGGCGTCCCTCGTGCGGCTCGTGCAAGGCGATCGTGGCCCGCCGCCCGGAGAAACGCCGCACCGACTCCAGCGTCTTCAGCGGTCGATCCAGGCCCGGCGAGCTGACCTCCAGATGGTAGCTCCCCGGAACCGTCTGGTTCATGTCCATGCAGTCGGCGAGCCTGCGGCTGAACGAAGCACAGTCGCCGATCGTGATCCCCCCCGGCTTGTCGAGCAGCACTCGAATGGACTTTCCCCGCCCATGCACCCCGAATTCGACATCCACGAGTTCGTAACCGGACTCCTCGGCGAGCGGCTGCGCCAACTGGCGAACTTCTTCGCGGACTTCCAATTTCGCTCCCGGAAGAGACAAAAAACGGAGTGGTCGCACCACCCCACTCCTCGCCTGTAACATACAGCAAGGCATGAGGCAAGAGCAAGTGTAAAAGAAGTTGACACCGGCCTCTCGGTCCACTCCCGAGGGAGCCGGGCGGCCCCCATGCAGGTCGGTGCTATGGGTTGCGGGGAGCGGAGATCGGCCTGGCGAGGGGACTCCGATAGACGATCCAGGCCGCCACCCGTGCCACCTCGGCCAGGCTCTTCGGGGAGACCTGGTCGGGAAGATCGGCCGGGGTGTGCCAGGCGCGGTAATCGAAGTCGATGATGTCCACCGCCGGCACCCCCGCGTCGAGCAGAGGCACGTGATCGTCGGTGATGGCATACCGCGCCCGGGTGTGAAAGTGCACGGCCCCGGTCGCACGCGCGGCCTCGAGCACCAACTCCACCAGATTGGAAGCGCGCTCCTGCGAGATCACCTCCGGGTAGATGCCGAGATCCCGATCCCCCACCATGTCGAAGATGAAGGCGGCCTGCGGCCCCGTGCCCGCGGCGACCAGCGGCCTCACGCTGTCGGCGAACGCCCGAGCGCCGCGCGAGAATTCGTTGGGAAACGCCGCGCGCCCCTGGTCCTCCCCGTCGAAGAACACCAGGTCCACCGGCCGAGCCGGCGGGCGACGGCTCATGAGCTCCGCCACCTCGAGCAGCACCGCCACCCCCGAAGCACCGTCGTTGGCGCCCGGCACCGGCAACGACCGTTGGGCGGGATCCGGCGCCTGGTCGCTGGCCGCTCGCGTGTCCCAATGCGCGCCGAGCACCAACGAACGCCCCGCGGAGGGCCCGAAGCGGGCGATGATGTTCGTGATCTCGAGCGGCCGGCCGGCAACGGTATCGAGGGCGCCCTGCACGCTCACGCGCCCGCCGAGCCGCGCGATCTCGCCGATCAGCCACTCGCGCACCGCCCGATGTCCGGCACTGCCCGGGATGCGCGGGCCGGCCTCCACCTGATGCACGACCCGCGCATACGCGCGCTCACCGTCGACGTCGAACCGCGCCGCGCATGCCGCCGGCGCCACCAGAAGCAGCACCGCCACCAGGACTCGCGCGCCCCGCGCCACGGTCAGAAGGTGAACTGGCCGCGCAACTCGACCCGGATGTTGCGCCGGACGATGTCACGCTGCAGGTCGCGCGTCTGGCCAAAGCCGAGTGCCACATTTCCGGTCACGTTCGAGCTGAAGCCGTAGGATCCGTTGGCATTGAGCGACAATCGGTCCTCCTTCACCGGGAACTGCGGGGTGGAGTTGTTGTCACGCAGGGTCTCGCCGCTGTGGAGCGAGTAGACGATGGCGAGCCCGAGGCTGACGGTCTGCCGCACGATGCTCTCCTTGCCGAAGACGTTCACCTTCTGGCCCTGGCTGTACTGCCGGTTGAGGCTGAAATTGACGTCGGTGTTGCGGTCGGTGGTGACCGAGGTCCCGAGCTGGAAATTCCGGCGCTCGGTGACCCGGCGCTCCACCCGCAACTCGGCGCGGGTGCCGTTCTTGAGGTCCCCCTGGAGGCCGATGAGCGGGCGCCACTCGCTGCTCGTCGCGATGCCCGTGCGGACGTCGCCGCTGAGGTAGTCGGTCGACCGGGACCGATTGTACGCCGTCCGCAGTCGCGGTGCGTTCATGAGGCGGTCGAGTCCGATCACGTTCGGCACCCGCCCGTAGTCCACGTCGAGGTCGGGAAAGCGCGAGCTGTCCGTCCGCCGCGTCACCAGGTTCGACTCGCTGCGGCGCGACGACACCTCCGCCCGACTCGACACCGACGCCCCGAAACCGAGGCCGATCCGCGCCCGGGAGGCGGCCCGCCAGTCGCGCGCGAGCGATCCCTGGTTGCCGAAGGCCGCGGTCACCCGGCCCGCGGAGGAATCCGACGAGAAGCCGGGGTCGCGCGACAGCCCCGCCAGGTAGAGCGGGCTCGGCGTGCCCAGCACGCGACTGTACGCGCTCGACCAGTTGACGGAGAACTCCGAGTTGATCGTTCCCAGATTCGAAAGCAGCTTGGCGAGCACCGCGCCGCCACCCCCGCCTGCCGCGCCGCTGTCGCTTGGCGCGGCCGAGCGGCGGCTCAACCGGTCGAAGGGCAGGTCCCAATTGGCCGTGACGCCCTGCGAGTTCGCGATCGAGCGCACGCTGAGGTCGGACGAGAGCTCGGGCCCGTTGTTCTGCGCGTAGCCCGACCGCCAGCCCAACGTCGGGTTGAGCCACGGGCCGCGGCTCAAGGCGTAGCGCGCGTCCATCGCCTGACGCCAGTTCACGACCTTCCCCAGGTTGATGAAGCCGACTCGCTCCGTGAGCTGGTCGCCCAGCGTCAAGTTGCGGGTGCCCTCGAAGTGGTGGTGGAAGAAATCGAATGGCCGCGTGTCGGCCCCGAAGGCGATGGTTCCAGAGCGTCCCTGGAGGTCGTTGCGCAGCACCAAGGTTCGGGTCGAGTCCTGGAGCCGGTCGTAGTACCGCGAACGCCGAGTGCTCAGGGCGTAGTTCCAGAAGAACCGCTCGGGCAGCGGATAGAACTTGGTGTTCGTGCCCGGCAGCTTGAGCACGAGGATGCTGCGCGGGGAGATGCCATAGTTCACCGTGGCATTGAGCGTCGTCGAGGTGTCCACGCTGCTCGGGGTTCGGCCGTTCGTCTGGGTGCCGTTGATGCTGGAGGTGATGCCGCCCAGCGTGTAGCGCAGCAGCGGGTGGGCGCGTTCGCTCCAGGCGCGCGAGTAATTGGCGCCCCAGGAGCGCGCCTCGTTGCGCGACTCGCTGACGTCCGACAGCGCGCCGGTGCGCACGATGTCGTCGCCCGCGGCGAACCGCGGCTTGGAGGAGTTCCGCGAATACGCCAGGTTGACCGGCAGCACGATTCCGGTCGCCTCGAAGAAGCGGTGCAGGTCGAAGTTGGTGGAGAGCAGCAGCTGGTCCGTGCTGCTGCCGGTGCCGCGGGCTTCCCCGACGCTCAGGAAGTTGGCGTCGCGCCCGTTCCACGACACGTTGTAGGCCATGAGGTTCGCCATTCTCCCATTGACCTGCACGCGCTGCGCGCGGCCAACGTCACGCGCGACGTCGATGGCACGCAGCTCGTCGAACCACAACTGGCCGCCCTCGGCCACCCGGGCGGGGTCCGTGCGGGCGTTGACGATGCCGAACGAGACACGGCGCAGGCGAGTGAACGACGGCCGGCCGTGGATGATGAGCGAGTCCGGACCGGCGCTGCTGAGCCCGGGCCCGGCCGCGTGGTATTCGATGATCCCGGTCTTGGGAAAGTCGGGGTCGAGCTTGAGAACCGAAACATCGGTGAGTCGCAGGTTCACGCGCTGCCAGCCGGCTCCATAGTCCCTGGGGGGGGCCGGCCCCTGGAAGGTCCCGATCGGGGCGCGGTACTCGTAGTAGTTGTCTCCGGTCTCGTCGGAGGCGAAGCGCACGAAATAGAAGAGCGAGTCGTCGCTCGCCGTGATTCCCGCCGTCGCCCGCGTCGAGCGGACGAACCAGCTCAGCGCTCCGTAGCGGCTGTAGTCCTCGTTGATCGAGAAGGACTTGAACGCCTCGATCTCGCCCTGGGCGCCGAGGTTCGAGAACTCGAGCGCGATCGACTGCTCGCGGCGATCGAGCTCCAGGTTGCCGCTCACGGTGCTGCCGGGATTGAACGGCGGGTTGTAGCGCTCCTTGTCGTCCAGGTTGTTGACGGAGTTGAGGGTGACGCCGGTGCCCACCGCCTGGGCGACCGAATCGGGGTCGCTCGCCTGCCAGCGGCTGCCGACGATGTCGAGACCGCCGAGCATGAACAGGGGACGCTTGCGCTCCTTGCCGTCCAGGACCACCGTCGGATCGGGCTGGGTGAAGCCCTCCAGCCAGACGCGCACGTGCTGGGCGAGGGTGAGATTGGGGTTGCCGACCAGCGTGTCGCGGTCCGCGAGCGGAATGCGGAAGCGGCGCCAGCCGTTGCCGACGTCCGTGATCTGGAACGTGGTGTCGCCGAGATCGACGACGTAGCCGTAGTAGCTCTCGTCGGTGTCCAGATTCTGGTTGAGGTTGAGGTCCTCGGTGTCGGGGTACGGGCGGACCGACTTGTTGTTCTCGGTGCCGTTGGTGAAGAGCCAGCGGCGCGGGTCCAGCTCGTCGTAGGTCTCGTCCACGTTGCGGAAGTCGTCGCCGGAGTGGTCGTTGGGACCGGCGGTGGCGAGATCCAGGGTCGCCAGGCTGCCCTCGCCCTTGTCGTCGGTCACGCCGTCGAGCCCGGTGTCCTCGTTGTTGTTGTCGGTCACGGTGAGCTGGTTGTCGCGCGGCACCTTGTCTTCCGTCTGGAGGTAGGTGTCGGGCGGGACGTCCGGCGAGCGCTGCTGGTCCTCGCTGACGCGCCCGAGATCGATGTGGAGCTTGACGTGGTCCTGCCGCATGCGGTCGCGGGACGCGGCGTCAGTCCCGTCGTTGACCCACAGCTCGATGAACTGGGCGCGTGACACGTCGATCCCGACCGCGTCGAGCTGGTAGGTGAGGCCGGTCCACAGCGGCGTGCCGGGCGTGTAGCCCACGGTCGGGAAGCGCGGGGCGGAGATGCCCAGGACCTGGCGGGTGTTGTCCCCACCCTCGGCTTTCCCGAGCGTGGGCTTGAGATCGCTCTCCTTCACCCCCTTGGTGGGCGTGAACCAGCGCACCTCGCTGTTGTGCAGGTCGGCCCGGAACTGGACCGGCCGGGGCCGGCTCGACCACCGCCAGCGCTCGGAGATGAGCGACAGCGACACCGCGTCGCGCACCCCCTCCATGTCGTCGATGTAAACCTCGTTCTTGGTATTGGGGTTGGGGAACGAGGCGCCGACCTCGGCTTGCACCCGCAGGTCGGAGGGCGCGGTGGTGCGCACGCCCGGCAGCCGGTCCACCAGGCGCGTCATCCAGTCGGGCCGAAAGGTCCACTCGGTGTTGAGATCGCCGATCAGGCTACGCGACGGCTCCTCGCCGAGTCGCGGGCGCAAGTCCTGGGCGCCGCGGCTCTCGTACATGAAGGCGCCGCCGAACGAGCGGTCGCGCCCCTCCATGCGGAACGCGCTGCCGAGCAGCGTGCGCCCCGCCTGCTGGAACAACGGGGCGTAGGAATAGTCCACGTTGAGCTGGTCGGAGGGGCCGAGCTGGCGCTTGAGCGTCACCCGGCCGAGATCGTAGTCGATCGTGTAGTCGGTGTTGCGGGCCAACACCTGCCCGTTGATGGTGACGACATCCGACCCATCGATGATGTTGCCGCGGCCCAGCACGATCTCGCCCGCCGCCCGCGCGGCGGTGAACTCGACCTCGATGTAGTAGCGCGAGTCGAGGCTGCGCTGCACGTAGTACTTGTCGTAGATCGTCGGATTGGCCGCGTTCACGGCGCCCTCGGTGCCGACCAGCGAGTCGCGGCGGAAGAGGAAGCTGCTCAGGAACTTCTCGAACGCCTTGCCGCCCGCGCCGATCCGCGGGGCGAAGGGCCGCAGATCGAGAAAGAACAAGGTGCCCTCGTTGTAATTGACGAACACCCGGGCGTTGCTGTTGACCGCGGTCCCGTCCACGTCGCCGTCGTGCTTGCGGAACACGGGCACGCCGGTGGTCTCGTCGATGTTGTCGAGTCCCAGCAACTCGATGTAGGGCACCGGCGTCCCGTTGGGGAGGCTGATGAACGTCAGCGGCGGATCGTCGCGTCCCTTGCGGATGCTGAGCTTGAAGGTCGTGGGGTCGATGTTCTGGCCGGGGAGCTGGTAGAAGTTCCTGAGCTCGAGGTCGCGCGTGGCGGTGATCGGGTCACCGGCGTCGAAGTTCCCGTTTGCCAGCTGGCGCAGCGCGCTCGCCGGCGGGCGCAGCAGCTTCATCCGCAGGGCCGGCACCCCGTCGCCGTCGTCCACCAGACTCCCGCCGACCACCGTTTCGGGCCCCGCCGCGGTTCCGTTGGCGTCCACCGCGCGCCGCGCGTAGGTCACGGCCAGGCGCTGCTCTCCGGTGAGCGGTCGTCGCAGGCGGATCACCTTGAACAGCGTGCCGAGCGGGAAGACGTCGTGCAGGATCTCGTAGTCCTGGTCGGAGCCCTGATTGAGGAGCGCGAAGGAGCCGCGCACCGAGGCGCTGTCGGCGCAGCCGCAGTCGGCCTGCGCGGGGTCGGCCAACGCGCGGCCGCGCACCAGGTTCTGATCGCTCCCGTAGTTGTAGTCGTCACGGTAAAGCCGGATGCTGGTGTCCGAGATGGCGTAGGCCTGGATGAAGGTCGAGTCCCCCGGGATGTTGGGGTCGTAGAGCAGGAAATAGGCCCCGCGCTGGTAGTCGAGGTCGTAGAGCGTCTGGCTCTGCCTGGACGAGCCCCCGGCGTACGAGGCGCGCTCGCTGCGCCCCTCCTGCTTGCTCGCCAGGATGGTGAAGTCGACCGGCCCGACGCGGCTCGCCGCCTTGACCCCGAACAGTCCCTCGTTGCGGCCGCTGTACGAGACGTACTGGGTCCCCGGCAGCGTGAGGTTGGTGTTCCCGAGGTCGAGCGCCTGGATCAGGTCGTCTTCTTCCCCCTTGTAGTTGATGGCGATGCGATTGGTGAGCGGGATCGGGTTGATCGAATTCTGGAGCAGGTTCACCTTGATGCGGTCCGAGAGCTGGCCCTGGAGCTGGATGTTGAGGTCCTGCTGCATGTCGAGCGACGGGAACAGGCTCTGGCGCTGGCCGAGGAGGCCGGTCTGCTGGTTGGTCCAGTTGCTCTGGCCCGACAGGCGGATGTTCTCGGAGCCCGACACGTTGAGCGCCGGGCCGCCCGGGCCGAGCAGGCTCTGGACCTGGCGCGGCAGCGGGGAGGGAAGCTGGAACGAGAGACCGCCGCGCTGTTGCGCCGGGGTGTTGATCCCGAGGGAGTTGATGCTCTGGCGCGAGCTGGCCTCCCACTGGCGGCGGAAGTTCTCGCGGGTGAGTTCGCTCGAATAGGCGCTGAGCGGCAGCTCCGCGCCCCGCCCCAGCATGACGTCGCCCATCTCGGGAATGGCGGACACGGTGCCCGAATCCGGGTCGAACCGGATCCGGAGCTTGCGGGGGTCGTAGCCGATGCGCAGCCCGGTCGGGCTCGGAGTCAGGGTGGGCAGCCGCGCGCGGATGAAACGATCCTCCAGGGCCAGCCGCGAGGGGGTCTTCCACGCCGGGGGCAGGGAATCCGGGGGTGCGGCGGGGCGGTGCTTCAGGCCGAGGCCGGGGAGGCCAAAGGGAAAGCCCAGGAGGATGACCAGGGCCGGCAGGGTCAGGGCATTCAGCATGGGGCTTTCAAATGAGTTGCGCCTCCGAGTGAGGAGGCGCCCGTCGGGAACGTATCAGCCCAGGTCGCGGCGGTCAAAGGCTTTAGCGCCGAATTCGGTCGCCCCTGGCGCGACCCATGGAGTAGTCTGCCACGCGTGCGTATCCTCCGTTCCTACATCCTGCGACAGCACTTGGTTCCCTTCCTGCTCGGCTTCGGGGTGGTGACGTTCATTTTGGAGATGGACGTCCTCTTCGACTACCTCGATCTGGTGGTGAACCGGGGGGTGGCCGTGGGGATCGTGGCCCAGCTTTTCGTCCTCTCCCTGGGGTACATCGTGGCCCTCTCGGCGCCCTGCGCGGTCCTGGTGGCCGTGCTCATGACCTTCGGCAGGCTCTCCCAGGATAACGAGATCAACGCATTGCGGGCCAGCGGCGTCAACCTCGGCCAGGTCCTGCTCGGGCCGCTCGCGGCCTCCGGAGCGCTGGCGATCGCCCTCACCCTGTTCAACAACCACGTCTTGCCCGAGTCCAATCACGCGTTCGCCAACCTGCTCATCGACATCGGCCGCATGCGTCCAACGGTAAAGCTCCAGGAGGGGGTGTTCATCACCGATTTCCCCGGCTACAACATGCTGGTCCAATCCGTGAACGGGCGCACCAACGAGATGCGTGGCATCACCATCTACCAGCTCAATCCGGGCGGGCCGCCGACCACCATCCTGGCCAAGCGCGGCTTCCTCTCCTACACCCCCGACGGCCGCAGCGCGGTGCTCGATCTCAAGGACGGCGAGATCCACGAGATCCCCGCCGAGGAGGGCGGGTCGCGCCGCTACCGGCGGCTGGTGTTCAAGACGCATGTCATCAACATCGCGGGCGCGGGCGGATTCCTCGAGCGCACCGTGCGCGACTCGCGTGGCGACCGCGAGCTGGGGGCGCGCGAGCTGATGACGGTCCGCGACAGCGTCGAGGCCCAGTACCGCGCGGCGCTGATGGCCCGCCGCCGGCAGCTGGTGCAGCAGGGCGTGCCGCTCGACCGCGCTGCCGCGCTCGCGCCCGAGGGGCTCCCGCTCGGAGCGCGCCTCGCCGGCCTCCTCGGCCGTATCCTCGGACGCGGCGACCCCCTCGACCGGCTGGAGCAGTCGTATCCGCAGGCGCGCACCGAAATCGACATGTGGCGCCTCGAGCGGGAGGCGTTGCAGAGGCGGATCGCGCACCTGTCGGTCGAGATCCACAAGAAGTTCTCGCTCCCGGCGGCCTGCGTCGTGTTCGTGCTCATCGGGGCTCCGCTCGGCATGCGCGTGCGGCGTGCCGGCCCGGCGGTGGCGTTCGTCTCCATCGCGTTCTTCCTCTTCTACTATCTTTGTCTGGTCGGGGGCGAGGAGCTGGCCAGCCGGCTGCTGCTGCCGTCCTGGCTGGCGATGTGGCTGCCCAACATCGTGCTCGGCGTGTGGGGGCTCGACTGGACCCTGCAGGCGTGTGACCTGAAGCCGCGGTGGGGCCGTCCCGCCCGCGTCCCGGCAGCGGCGTGAAGATCCTCGACCGCTACGTGCTGCGCGAATTCCTAGGCTACCTGGTGCTCGGCCTCGCGGGGTTCATCGTCATCTTCATCGTGGTCGACATCTTCGAGAAGATCGACGTGTTCCTCGACAACCATGCCGCGCTCGGCACCGTGGCGCGCTTCTACCTCTACCGCGCCCCCGAGGTCGTCGTGCAGGTGCTGCCGGTGGCGCTCCTGCTCGCCACCTTCCTGGCGCTCGGGCAGCTCAACAAGTTCGGCGAGCTGACGGCGATGCGCTCGGCCGGCATCCCGCTGCTGCGCATTCTGCGTCCGGTGTTCGCCAGCGCCGGAGCCGCGGCCTTCGTCGCGCTGACGCTCGGGGAATTCGTCGTCCCGCCCGCCAGCCGTGAGCGCGACGCGATCTACAACGACCAGATCCGGAGGATCCAGCGCCAGACCGTCAACGAGCGCGCCGATGTCACCTACCTCGGCGAGGGCGGGCGGATCTTCTACATGCGCCTCTACCTGATCAAGGACCAGCGCATGCACGAGGTGTCGCTGCAGGAGTTCCGGCACGGCGAGCTGTGGAGGCGGATCGACGCGGCCGAGGCGAGCTGGGACGGCGAGCAGTGGGTGTTCTCCTCCGGCTACGAGCGCACCTTCTCCGGCGGTCGCGAAATCGCGAGCCCCTTCGAGCGTCTCGTCGTGCCCGGGATCCGCGAACGCCCGGATGACTTCGCCAAGCAGAGTTTCAACCCGGACGAGATGAACTTCCTCGACCTGCGCGCCTACGTGGACAAGCTCCGCGCCAGCGGGGCGCGGGTCGCGAACTACCTCGTGGACCTGCACCTCAAGCTGGCGTTCCCGCTGGTCAACCTGGTGGTGGTGATGATCGGCGCGGCGCTCGCCACCCGCCTGCGAATGCAAAGCGCGGCGCTCGGGTTCGGGCTCTCGATCGCGATCTCGTTCCTCTACTACGGCTTCATGCGCACCGGGCAGGCGCTCGGCCACAGCGATGCGCTTCCGCCCTACCTCGCCGCGTGGATGGGCGACATCGTCTTCGGCCTGGTCGGCGTCGTGATGCTGATCCAGGCCCAGCGCCACTGATCCCCGGGGGCAATCCTCGCCGCCACCGTGCGGCCCCGGCCCGAGCGGCGGCGCGTCACACCTCGGGCACGCGGGCCAGCGTGCCGAGGCCGGCACAGTAGTCGACGTCGCGCGCGAACTCCCCGCCCATCTCGCGCAGCATGCGTCCGTGGGACGATCCCTGGACCACGGTGCGCACCTCCGCGGCGTCGCGGGGCGCGAGACGCCGCGCGAGCCGCGCGGCCGCGCCCTCCAGGCGGGCCCCCCGCTCGCCGAGGCGGGCGCACAGCCAGCCCGCGCAGGCGGCGTCCTCGAGGGCGAAGCCGCCGAGCTTGCCGGAGCACACGATGGTGACGGCGCCCGCGCCGCGCAGCGCCTCGACCACCGCCGGCGCGTTGATGAACGCGGCGAGCAGCCGGCGCCGCGCGCCGGCGGCACGCAGCAGGGCGAGCGCGCCATTGGTCGAGGCGAAAACCAGCGTGCGGCCGGCCACCACCTCCGGCGGGTACTCGAACGGGGAGTTGCCGCGATCGAAGCCCGCGATCATTCGGCCGTCGCGCTCGCCGCACAGCAGGGCCTCGGGATGCCTCTGCCTCAGCGCGAACGCCTCCTCCGCGCCGGCGGCGGGAATGACGCGGGCGGCGCCGTGCTCGAAGGCGACGGTCAGCGTGGTGGTCGCGCGCAGCACGTCCACGACGACCGCGGTGTCGCGCGGGCGCGGGCCCGCCTCCGGCGCGAGCAACACCGAGACGCGCACGCCGGGCTACCGCGCGACCGCGCGGCCCTCGGCGGATGACGCGGGGTCGGTCTTGAGCAGCGACTCGACGAAATGCGTGTCGAGATCGCCCCGCTGGAAGCGCGCGTCGCGCAGGGCGAGCTGGTGGAACGGAATCGTGGTCTGGATGCCCTCGACGATCATTTCCTCGAGGGCGATCTCCATCCGTCGCAACGCCTCGGGGCGGTCCTTGCCGTAGGCGATGAGCTTGCCCACCATCGAGTCGTAGTAGGGGGGAACCACGTAGCCCGCGTAGACGTGGCTGTCCACGCGGATACCGGGACCCCCCGGTTTGTACCAGTAGGTGATCGCGCCGGGGCTGGGCCGAAAACCGTGACGGTAGTCTTCGGCGTTGATGCGGCACTCGATGGCGTGGCCGCGCCACTCGACCTCGTCCTGGGTGCGCGACAGGACCTCCCCGGCCGCAACCCGGATCTGCTCCTTCACCAGGTCCAGCCCCGTGACCTCCTCGGTCACCGGGTGCTCGACCTGGATGCGGGTGTTCATCTCCATGAAGTAGTACGAACCGTCCTGGTCGAAGAGGAACTCCATGGTGCCGGCGTTGACATAGCCGATGGCCCGTGCGCCGCGCACCGCGAGCTTGCCGACCGCGCGACGCTGCTCCACCGACAGGAACGGGCTCGGCGCTTCCTCGATCAGCTTCTGGTGGTTGCGCTGGACCGAGCACTCGCGCTCACCGAGGTGGATGAGATGGCCGTGGGTATCGCCGAAGATCTGGAACTCGATGTGGCGCGGGCGCTCGATATACTTCTCGAGGTAGACCGCATTGTTGCTGAACGCGGCGCCGGCCTCGGCCTGGGCGATGCCGAAGCCCGCCCGCAGCTGCTTCTGGTCCCAGGCCACGCGCATCCCGCGGCCGCCGCCGCCGGCGGTCGCCTTGATGATCACCGGGTAGCCGAGCACCTCGGCGACGGGCAGCGCCTCCTCGACCGAGCCGAGCAGGCCGTCACTGCCCGGCACCACCGGCACCCCGGCCTCCCTCATGGTGTGGCGCGCGACCGACTTGTCGCCCATTTTCCGGATCATCTCCGGGGTGGGTCCGATGAAGACGAAGCCGCAGGAGGCGCAGACCTCGGCAAAGTGCGCGTTCTCGGCGAGGAACCCGTATCCGGGGTGGATGGCGTCCACACCGGTCACCTCGGCGGCGGAAATCAGGCGCGCGACGTGATTGTAGGATTGGGCCGGGGCGGGAGGCCCGATGCACACCGACTCGTCCGCCAGCCGCACGTGGAGGCTGTCCCGGTCGGCTTCGCTGAACACCGC
>Ga0326597_10000298_pt1 | contig 93536 bp, 85 predicted proteins | sample RVTome_12_FD_203789 | JGI IMG/M metagenome (GOLD analysis project Ga0326597, IMG submission 203789) | Soil microbial communities from uranium-contaminated site in the Upper Colorado River Basin, Wyoming, United States - RVT100D185 | ecosystem: Environmental > Terrestrial > Soil > Contaminated >...
ACGCAAATGCTTACTATAACCGAGGCGTTGCTAAACGTAAGCTTGGGCGCTATGAAGAAGCTATTGCAGATTATACCGAAGTGATTCGTCTTAAGCCTGATCATGCAGAGGCTTACAATAACCGAGGCTTTGCTAAAGAAAAGCTTGGGCGCACTGCAGAGGCTATTGCTGATTATACCGAAGCGATTCGTCTTAAGCCTGATTACGCAAATGCTTACTATAACCGAGGCTTAGCTAAACTTAAGCTTGGGCGCTATGAAGAAGCTATTGCAGATTATACCGAAGCGATTCGTCTTAAGCCTGATTATGCATGGGCTTACTGTTACAGAGGCAAGGCTAAATATGAGCTTGGGCGTTTTGAAGAGGCTATTGCTGACTATACAGAAGCACTGCGCCTTAAGCCTGATTGTATTCCAGCCAGTTCAGGCAAGCTCTTCGCTGAAAAAGCTCTGGCTAAGTCTGCTGCAGAACGCCCATCTGTTGCTGCTTCAGCGGTAGGCGCAGGTGCTATTTCTGCTCATGGTACTGGATCTGGAGGAGGTGCCCCGGCTGTTTCTATTCCTAGTGAAAAGAGACAAAAGCATTAGTTCTATTACAGCAGTCGCTACTCCCACATCTTTTGTTACAAACATATCTCTGGGTGATTCCCCTCGAGCGGACGCAATTACTAAGCACGGCACCAATAGCGACTGCAGCGGCAGTAGTACGCACTATTAATGCAAAAGACTACCCTCGGCATAAGGAAATATCTAAATGGTCGCTACCAAGCAGCGATTGTCGATTTTAATGCAGCTATTACATCAAAACCTAACTATGCTCTTGCTTACTATAATCGAGGAAGAGCTTACTTGGCTTTAAAACAAAATAGAGAAGCTCTTCAAGACTTCACTCAAGCCTTAATGTTAAACCCTAGCTTTAAGCAAGCAGAAAGAGCTAAAGCATATCCAGGTTTTAGCTCATAATTAGAACAAGTCATATGCCTGTTGAGACTGTGTTTAAGGCCGAAGATTATTATTTTCTATCTAATGAGGCAGCCAATCTAGGTAGAAGAAGTCCCCTACAATATAGCGCTGTTTCTAAGCGGGCGTCACTTGCAAGACTTCCGGTGCTAAGGTAGCTGACCACATGATCAAAGTATTTAAGCACAAAAGGAATCTCTGCTTCTTGAGTGGTGGCTGTAGTCAGGACTAGGCGTATACGTTGTAAATCAATTTTCCTTGCAGCTGCTACTACTTTTTCACCCTCTCCCCAAGCACATTGATTAAGCATAAAATCAGCTAGGTCCTCAAAACGTTCTTGTAGAGCATGCATTTCATTTTGATCACGGTTTTGTTCATCACTAGCTCGGCTAGGTGCAATACCAGTTGCATACCATGACAAGTAATTAGAGCTTAAAACAACTGCGCAAGCCATGACTAAACGTACAGCAGGGTGATCAACACAAAAACCAATGATGGTAAAAGATAAAGGAACAAGTCCGACTAATGCAGCCCCCCTTCGTCCTAAACAATAAGCATTTCTTTGCATAGCTTGATGAGCCGCTTCAAATATAGAAGATTGTTGTTTAGTAAAAGGCTTAATCTCTTTACGAGATAATAATTCCAAAAGAGTAAAGCGATCTTCTACATCCCAGGAAGGTAAAAACCCTGGAGCCTCTAGATCTATCATGCCTACTTCAAAACTGGTAACGGGTGCTATTGCCATGATTTAATACAAAGATTGTTTATAACAATAAAATTATAGAGTATTGTTTTTTTTATTAAAAACACTAAATTATTTACTATAATATTTAATTAACAGATTATTTGTATTAAATTAATTATTTACATTTTTATCTTGTTAGTGATACATAAAAATAAAACCTAAAGCAGGTTAAATTATGCTTGCAAAAAGAATTTCAGGAATAATCATAGTAATTTTGGGAATCGCATTGATATTATTCTCTTTTTATATTAAAAGTCGCGTTAGTTCGGGAAGGGAGCAAATCTCTGAAGCAGAAGAAAGCGTTCGCAAAGGAAAACAACTTTTTTCTTTAAACCCTTATTCAAAAGAAGTTGGCAAGCACATAACAGGTCTAGCAGAAAGAAAAATTAAGGAAGGATCTGCAAAGGCTGACAGATACGATACACTTGCATTATGGTTTAAAATCGGGGGTGGTGTGTTTATTGTTATAGGAGCTGGATTGATATTCATTAGCAGAAAAAAGAAATAAAAAGCTCCCCCAAAAACTAGAAAAAACTCCCTCTAAAGAGCCAATAAAAATAGATATTGTATCATTAGCTCGCGATTAATTTTTATTAACAAAGTCATGTGTTTGATAAATGCAATTTAAACTTAAATGACTTGGAATCATTTATTTAAATAAATAGCGGCAGTCGGACTCGAACCAACGACACACGGATTATGATTCTTATAAAAACCATAGCTAGCAACAAGTCTTAACTGTTAACAATAACAGAATAATTCATTTAGAAGAATGGTTTAATTGATTTGAATCGAGAATTATTGCTATTTATTGGCACTGTTTCCCCCACAATTCCCCCAAGAAATCACAATAAGTTATGATATTCTTAGCCATTGATCGAGTTCCGGGTTATCAAATTTTACCTTAGAACAATATACCCAAGGTAGCGCGGATTTTCCATGAATTTTTAAAAAAATACCTATTTAACTTAAGGTCAAATGATTATAGCAATTGTATTCTTCTTTTTTAGTTAGAAAAAGTTTTAAAACAGCATCAGACTGATTGTAAAATAACTATTTAGCATCAAATCATATCGAGCAAGAGTTGTATCTTGACATTCCTTTAGATAGAGTTTATCTTCAATCAATTTTTATTTCTTATAAGAACTCAAGGAGAAATCAATGGCAGCCGCAAACAAAATTGCTACAAGTCAATATAGCTGGGTTGCCTTTGTTAAAGGAACCCTGACAATGTATGGAGCCTCGTATAAAGACGCTCTTGCACATTTCACTGAAAAGATCCGAGTTAACCCGAGGGACGCAGAGGCTTATTATCACCGGGCCGAAGTTAGAGAACGATTAGACCGTCTTGCCGAAGCGATTGAGGACTACACTGAAGCAATTAGATTTAAGCCGGAGGCGATGACTTACAATAAACGTGCCTTGATTAACCATCGTCTGCATCGTGATGCCGAAGCAATTGCGGATTTTACTGAAGTGATCAGACTTGAGCCGAACGCAGAAGTTTACAATAATCGAGGCATTGCTAAAAATAACCTTGGACGCTATGAAGAGGCGCTTGCTGATTATACCGAAGCGATTCGTCTTAAGCCTGATGATGCAGAGGCTTACACTAACCGAGGCAATGCTAAACATTACCTTGGACGCTATGAAGAGGCGCTTGCTGATTATACCGAAGCGATTCGTCTTAAGCCTGATTATGCAGGTGCTTACCATAACCGAGGTTTTGCTAAGGACAAGGCTGCCCGGCATGAAGAAGCTATTTTAGATTATGATGAAGCTATTCGACTTAAACCAGATTTTGCAGTAGCTTACCTTAACCGAGGCTTTACAAAGAAAAAGATGCGCCGATATGAAGAAGCTATTTTAGATTTTGATGCAGCTATTCGCCTTAAGCCAGATTTTGAGAAGCCCTACAGGCACCGTGCTGATGCTAAACATAATCTAGCTCTTTTTGCAGAAGCTCTAGCTGATTATGACACAGCTCTACGCCTCAAACCAGATTATGCAGAAGCTCTTGAAGGCAAGAGCTTAACTGAAGTAGCTCTAGCTGAGTCTGCTGCAAAGCGTTTAGCTTCTGCCGCCGCTGCCACAGGAGCAGGAGCTGCAGCAGGTGCTCTTTCTGCTACTGATGCAAAAACGTATATAGACCGGGCCGCTCAACACTATAACTCGGGTCGTTATGAAGAAGCTATTGTAGATTGCGATACAGCCATTCGCCTAAAATCAGATAATGAATTTGCTTACAACATTAGAGGAGCTGCTAAAGCTTCTCTTAATCGCAACGAAGAAGCTATTTTAGATTATGATACAGCTATCCGCCTTAACCCAGGTTATGCAGCAGTTTACAATAATAGAGGTTTTGCTAAGAACAGCCTTGGTCTTTACGAAGAGGCTATTGCTGACTTAAACGAAGCTATTCGTCTCGAGCCAAATGGTGCAGATGCTTACAATAATAGAGGCAATGCTCAGTTTGCTCTTAAACGCTGCGAAGAAGCTCTTTTAGATTATGATGAAGCTATTCGACTTAAACCAGATTATGCAGAAGCGTATAATAATAAAGGCGAAGCTAAGAACACTCTGGGTCGTTATGAAGGGGCTATTTTAGATTATAGCGCAGCTATTCGCCTAAGGCCAAATTATGCAACAGCTTACCATAATAGAGGTTTTGCTAAATATTCTCTTGAGCAGTACGGAGCAGCTATTTTAGATTTTAATAAAGCTCTTCGCCTTAAACCAGGTTACGAAGAAGCTCAGACCAGTAAACGTCTAGCTGAAGAAGCTATAGCCAAGCTTGCAACAGATCCCCCACCTTCAACCGCTGCTTCTGCAGCAAACACTCCCCCGACCAATGCAAGAGGCTGGTTTGAGAGAGGCATCAGAAACCTTGCCTTAAAACGGAATGAAGAAGCTGTTACTGACTTTACTGAAGCGATTCGTCTAGACCCAAATTATGCACATGCCTATTGCAACCGAGCTGAAGCTAAAATGCGATTAGGTCGTTATGAAGAAGTTATGGAAGATTTTAACGCTGCTCTTCGTCTTAAACCAGATTATGAAGAAGCCCTTACAGGCAAGCGCCTAATTGAAGAAGCGCTAGGCCAATCCGTTGCTACACACGAAGAAGCCTCAGTCGCTGCTTCTGCTGCAGGAGCAGGAGCTGTCATTGCAAGCCCTACTACTGATATGAGTGAGTTAACACTAACTCTTGTGGAGTGTAAAGCTTTAATCGCTAGACAAGGCGATTTTGCTCTACGTGATGAGTTGGAACTTAGAGCTAGCCGTGCAGAAGTGCTTCCTGCTGTTGTGCTAGCCCAGAGAGAAGCTAAAAGACAAGTAGAACAAAAATGGCTTGCTGAACATCCTGAGTTAGATGATTACTATCACATCTTTAAAAATATGTTATGTGCAACACTTACAGGAGCTATGGGTATCTATGCTGGTATGGCTGATAGTAGTGCTGCTTCTGCTTTAGAGTCAAAGCTACAAAAAGGAGCTAAATACTTTAGTAAGCTCTTTAAGTTTTTGCCTTTTGTTAAAGATGCAACTGCTCCTTTACAAGCAGCTATAGACAAAGCCATTTCTATTTCTCATGAGAACAAGGTAACTTACTTGCTGAGATGTTTTCCTGATTTTGATCAAGCATCACAGGTAGCTGAAGAGTTAGCTAGAGGTATAGCTCTTGCTATGCGAGAAGCTATAGATAGACCTGCTCCTGCTGAAGGATATAGACTAGTAAGAGCTCTTAAAGAATATGCTGCTACAGCTAAAAGAAGAGCTAAGAATCTATTCTATGTAAACAATCTAGATACTCCTATCAAACAAAGAGCTTATGAAGATGTACACAAAGTGTTACTGCTCATGATGGATGGGACAACCCTGACCAGAGAGAACCTCACAGTAGAACATATAGTAACGATTCACCTAACTCCTGGAGAAGTTTTACTCCCTTCCCCTATCGCAGGAGCTGCGGCTGCTGTTGATGTAGTAGAAGCGTCTACTGTAACAGTTGCTACTGCTACTATAGATGGTAGTTCTGGAGGAACAGTTACTGAAGAAGTCATGACCCTAAGAGAGCTATTAAAAGCTGAACAACAACGACGTGTGGAAATGGAAGCCAATCACCGTCGTATGGAAGAGCGCCTAAAACGTATAGAAGCAGATAAAAAAAGACACACAGAAAGAGATGTTCGAGATGGAAACCAAGCTCTAGCCTATGCAGCAGCAGAAACTACAGGTGCGTATGCAAGCCACACAGAAGAGTTTGCTCGTATCCATACAGAACTAGGTCAACACAGAGAGGCCCTTTCTGAGCTAGCTGTTAGAACTGGTGGTGATGTTAGACCCCTTGAAACGCATACATCTGCAGTTGATCCTCTTGAGGAGCGCGCACAACTATTCGGCGCTGCACCACTCGATACTACTGCTACTGTAGCTCGCACCATTAGTGCAAAAGATCATCATACCCTTGCCATGAGAAAATACCTAAAAGGTCGCTACGCAGATGCTATAGCAGATTTTAATGCAGCTATTACTTCAAGACCAAAATATGCTCTTGCTTACTATAATCGAGGAAGAGCTTATATGACTTTAAAACAAAACAGAGAAGCTCTTGCAGATTTTACAGAAGCTCTAAGATTAAAACCAGGATTTGAGCAAGCTAGTAAAGCAAAAGCATTAGTAGAAAGTTTTAGATCTTAACGCGTATCAAATAAACTCTTAAACGGTGTCGCTAGAGAGGAGGTAGAGAGTTAACTATCTTAGGAGAATTAAAGGTGTATTCTTTTGCTGAGGCTAGACAAAACATTTTAAAGGCTATTTCTTATATTGCGGGGCTTTTCTTTAAACGTCCCTCTATGGCTTAGCCCGCCTTTCTCCTTTTAGCCAGTTATAAAAATTATTGTTTGCATGATAGTCACTTTTCTTTTATAGGAGGAGCTGACGGATGGTCGGATAACTTGTTTATGCCCTCCATGAGGAGGCTTGAAAATACACGGGTAGCTTTTAGATGAGCAAGACCATAACTCTATCACCATGTGTATTAGACTTGCTGTTTTAGCTTGATTGCTCGAGTAACAAGCTTTTACTAGCGGAATTAACAACCTGCTGAGTAACAGAAGAAGGACCGGCTGCCATAACTAACTCCACGAGTTGGTTGATTTGCTAAGCGGTCTAACATAACAGCCTATTTTTCCATGAATTTTTATAAAATTTTAAGCATTTGTTAAAAAATTAGCGGCAGTCGGACTCGAACCAACGACACACGGATTATGATTCCGTTGCTCTAACCAGCTGAGCTATGCCGCCCCATGAGCTGAAAGATTGGCGGGGGGAGGATTCGAACCTCCGACCTTTGGGTTATGAGCCCAACGAGCTAACCACTGCTCCACCCCGCGATAATTAATGAAAGCAGCATAACAGCTTGAATAAATTTATCTCAATATATTGTTTATAAGAATCTAGAAGTCGCTTCCCAAGTAAATTCTAAAGAATTTTGTAAGGATTCCTTTAAAGAATGAATATGGGTTTTCATATAGCCTAAAAAATTTGGGTTTTCTAAAGCTTGTAAAATTGCTTGATCTAAGGTCTCTATAGTAACTTCCTGCCCACACCTGTGGTTAGTGATGAGCTTTTTCATATCCTTTTGTGATTGCATATGAGGCCCAAAGAAAACCGGTATATCATAAAAGATAGGTTCTAAAACGTTATGCCCACCGACATGAGAGACAAAACTCCCCCCTATGATGGCTAAATCACTTAGTTTATAGCAAAGAGGCAATACTCCCATCTGATCAATGAGAATTAATTTTTCTGTTCTTGGGATATCGTTACTGATTTCACTCATCTTTTGAAAGGGAATATTCAGCTCATTTAATAGCTTACTGATCTGGGTAATTCTTTCTGGATGACGTGGAGCGAGTAATATTTTAAAAGAAAGATGTGACCATACTTTTTGCAGAGATTCTAATAAAAGCTTTTCTTCCGGATCGTGAGTTGAAGCGATAGTTATTACAGTTTGATTGGGAGAGATGGCAAAATGTTTTTTCCATGATTCGGTATAAGCTTGATCCAATAGCTCAATGTGAGGATGAAACTTTAAATTTCCTGTTACTTCAATAGATTTTGAATCTACACCCAATATTTCAAATCTATTCTTATACTCTTTATTTTGTACGCACAATTTATCGAACAGGCAAAATAGTCTGTTAGCAAAAAATTTGACTCGCTTAAAGCGTTTAAAAGAACTCTCGGATAGCTTACCATTAATTAGAAGAATTTTAGCTCCATGCTTTTTCGCTTGTTTTAACATCTGATACCAATAATCGGTTTCTGTCAATATCAATAGCTTGGGTTTAATCTCTTTAAAAAGCTTATTGAATATCCAGGAAAAATCAACAGGCAGATAAACGTGATGTTTCGCAAAGGGCAAGTTTTTTTTTGCTTCATTTAATCCGGTGGTAGTTGTTGACGAAGCGATCAGATAGCAATTGGGAATACTATCTTTTATCTTATCTAAATACGCTAAAGAAGCTTTTGTTTCGCCTAAAGAAACGCTATGCACCCAGATGAGGTAGGCATCATTTGGAATTGTGAAATGCATTTTCCTTAGCCCCAAACGCTCTAAGATCGCGGGAAAACGTTTTCGTTTTTTGATATATTCAAAAAGCATTTTGGGGATTTGAAAGATCAAATATATGAATATGCTAACATTGTAGAGAAAAGAGAACATAAGACTATTGTTTAACCACAATGTTTAATAATTTATCAGGTACAAAGATGGTTTTAATAATCTCTTTGTCTAAATATTTTATCACGTTTTTTTGCCCTTTTGCTAGTTCTAACAATTTATCTTTGTCTGTTCCTTTAGGAAGATCCATACGATCTCTCACTTTACCGTTGATCTGTATAACAAAAGTAACTTGATCATCTACAAGGTATGCTTTGTTTACTTTTGGTAAAGGATGATACGTTAAAGATTCCCTTTTTCCGAGCCGCTGCCACATCTCTTCCGCGATATGGGGAGCAAAAGGATAAAGCATTTGAACAGACATTAATAGCGCCTCTTTAGGATATTTATCCAATTTGATAAAATCATTGATAAATTCCATCATATGAGCAATGGCTGTATTGAACTGCATATTCTCTATATCGGTTACCACATAATTCACTAAGCGATGAGACAGCTTATATGCTTCCTCACTATTTTCCTCAGTAAGTTTTGAAGAAACCACTAAGTCATAAAAGCGGTTTAGAAAACGCTTGCATCCATTTACAGCATCGGTATTCCATATTTTTTCTCTGTCAAAGGGTCCCATGAACATTTCATAGAGCCTCAAGGCATCAGCGCCAAATTCATCAATGATTTCATTTGGTGAAACTCCATTGAGTTTTGACTTAGACATTTTTTCGATAATTTTTTCAACAGGTTCATTGGTTAATTTAGAATAGTAAGCCTCCTCTTTTTTCACTACATCTTCTGGATGTAGATACCCACCGCCACTTAATTTATAAGCCGGTGCTGTTACCACACCCTGATAACGGTATTTTTGAAAAGGTTCATTTGTAGAGACAAGATCTAAATCATAAAGAACTTTATGCCAAAACCGGGCATACATCAAATGCAATACCGCATGCTCCGCTCCACCTACATATAAATCCACATTAAGCCAATAATTTTCTGCCTTTTTACTCCATGCTTGCTTTTCATTATGAGGGTCTGCAAACCGCAAATAATACCAGCAAGACCCTGCCCATTGAGGCATGGTATTGGTTTCTCTTTTAGCTTTTTTTCCTGTTTTCCTGTCTTTGATATTCACCCAGGTTGGAACTTTTGAAAGCGCACTTTGTCCATCAGCTGCCGGTTTATAATCATCCAGTTGCGGAGGAAGTAGTGGGAGCTCATCGAGCTCTAAAATTCTTTGAGAGCCATCTTCAAAGTGGAGTATGGGTATGGGCTCGCCCCAATATCTTTGTCTGGAAAACAGCCAGTCTCTTAATTTATAACTGATAGCTTTTGTTCCCCTATTATGCTGTTCTAACCATTCAATAATTTGAGTGATAGCTTTTTCTTTATCCAAGCCATCCAAAGAACAATCTTTATGAGAACTATTGATCACTTTGCCGTCATGAGGCCAACAAGCTTTACCTAGTAAAACAGCTTGCTTCAATTGCTTAGCTGTTTGTCCCTTAGATAACATGTCATCGTTAATAGTGCTTTCATCGGGGTCATATACAGCAATAACAGGCAACTTAAATTTAAGAGCAAATTCAAAATCTCTTTCATCATGAGAAGGAACTGCCATAATAGATCCCGTACCATAGGTCATAAGTACGTAATCAGCTATCCAAATAGGAATCTTATCACCTGTGATAGGATGAATCGCATAAGCCCCTGTAAACACACCTGTCTTGTCCTTAGTCAGTTCTGTTCTTTCCAAATCACTTTTTGTAGCTGTGAAAACCAAATAGTCTTGAACTTCTTTTTGTTGTTCTTTAGTTGTGATTTTTTCAATCAGTGGATGTTCCGGAGATAACACCAGATATGTAGCTCCAAAAAGCGTATCAGGTCTTGTGGTAAATACGGTGATAAGCTCTTTGGTAGAGACTTCTTGAAAATCTATTTTGGCGCCAATGCTTTTGCCAATCCAATTGATTTGTAATTTCTTTAAATTTTCTGGCCAATCGACTTTTTCTAAATCTTCAATCAGACGATCTGCATATTCGGTAATTTTTAATATCCATTGCTTAATGGGTTTTCTAATAACGGGGTATCCCCCTATCTTAGATCTGCCATTTTCTATTTCTTCATTAGCTAATACGGTTTGAAGTTCAGGACAATAATTTACATTCATCTCAGCTTCATAAGCCAAACCCTTTTCATAGAGTTTGGTAAAAATCCATTGCGTCCATTTGTAATATTTAGGATCACTGGTAGCGAATTCTCTAGACCAGTCATAACTAAAGCCCAGTGATTTAAGCTGCGTTCTATAGGTATCAATGTTTTTTTGTGTGGTAATAGCTGGATGGGTTTTTGTACGAATGGCGTATTGTTCTGCGGGAAGCCCAAAACTATCCCATCCCATGGGATGTAGCACATTATAGCCTTTTTGTCTCATAAAACGAGACATGATATCTGTGCCAGTATACCCCGTCACATGACCTACGTGCAGTCCTGCTCCTGATGGATAGGGAAACATATCTAGTATGTAGTATTTGGGTTTTGCAGAGTCAATTTTTGCTTTAAAAACCTGTGTTTCTTCCCAGATTTTTTGCCATTTTTTCTCAACTTTTTTGTGATCGTACTTATCCATGAGTCTTAAAAATTCTTTTTTACTTCCCTATTGTATATAATATATGAAAAAGTTCCTATGATTTCTTTAAAGAACACAAGGAGAGATAAGATTTTTTTTAAGAGGATTGCAAAGCGATAGAATCTAAAACACCATAGGTAGAATTGCCCAAGCTTTCATAAAGCTGTAGATGGCTAAGTATGAATGGCAAAGGCAGGACTATCTTATCCACTACAACGTCTTTAGATCGCGCAAAGCTAACGTGAGGTAAAAATTTTTGTTTCCTAATCTCTGTGAATAGTTTTTTGTACGATAAAAATTTTTTAATCTCTTCAAAATATTCATCAAATCCTTCTTGATCGGATAGACAGGCATGTAAAGCCCACACTCTAGGATGTCTTGGCGGCAATTGTAATATTTTATCAAACTGGCCGCTAAACATATTTGGATGCGTTTTAGCCTTTAAATCAGAAAAAGCCTTAAGAACAATATCAGGTTCGATCTCTTTCCAAAACACTAACGTAAGATGCCTTTGATCCTCTGCAATGATCTTTTCACCAACAATTTCCGGCCATTGTGCTTTTGCTTTAAATGCTAAAAAAAGTCTTTTTCTCATAGATGAATAGTTTTTTATGTAATCGCATTTATATTGAATTTATATTCAAAATCTTATTAATAAGAAATTAATAGGGTATCAATTATGCAAAACAAAAATCAATCTGAATTTAATAATTCAGAGGGTGGCTTAAAGGCCCTTTTTTTTCTTTCGTTTCCATTGATGATTTCTGCACTCGCCTCTTTATTTATGATTTTTGTGGATCGCTGTTTTTTATCACACTATTCCTTAGAATCTTTTAATGCATCTGTCAATGCAGGAACACTAGCTTGGGCTTTTTTGGGTGGTTTGAGTTTAATCACTTCCTCCTCTCAAATATTTGTAGCTCAATATAACGGTGCAAGACGGTTTGAGCAGCTCGGCAAACCTGTTTGGCAAATGATTTGGCTTGCTGTGCTTTCTGCAGGCATTTTTCTTCCTTTAGCTTTTATCGGGCCTTCATTATTTTTTCATGGTCCTTATAAAGCATTAGAAGGCATCTATTTCAAAATTCTTATTCTTTTTGCTCCTATCTACGCAATGCAGCTTGCGTTAAATGGATTTTATGTAGGCAGAGGAAAAACCAAGTTTATATTAATCGTAGCTCTTTTAGCCAATATAGTTAATGGACTTTTAGATTGGGCATTTATCTTTGGCATACCCAATGTTCTGCAGCCGATGGGCATAGAAGGAGCTGCTCTGGCTACTTTTTTAGGAACTGTATTTCACACTACAGTTCTATTTACAGCATTTTTGAAAAAAAGAAATCGTACAGCATACAAAACTCAAAATGCCAGTTTTGATAAAAGCTTATTTACCACCTGCTTTAAGATAGGATTTCCCCAAGGATTATTTTATACTTTTGAAATCTTGGGATGGGCAGTTTTTTTTCAAATGATGAGCGCCCTTGGTACGGTACACATCACCATTTCCAGCATCTGTCAATCTATCATCATCTTATTCACATTCTTTTTTGATGGCCTTTGGCGCGGAGTATCTTCATTAACAGGAAATTATATTGGACAATCTAGGATTTCATTAATAAACAAAACCTTTTTCTCAGGGCTAAAACTACAGCTTATATTTTGTTTGGGTATTTCATTTTTCTTCTTTATCAAGCCTGATATATTGGTCTATTCATTAATTTCTAATCAACATGCAATGACCATTTTAAGTAATGATGGCGCTCAAGCCTTAGCATTTAATTCTACCTTAAACTTATCGCTCATCTGTGTATTTGGCTATTTATTCTTTAACGGAATCCGATGGATATTAGCAGGAATTTTAAGTGCCGCAGGAGATACCCTCTTTCTTTTGATCTCAGGATCTATTTCTATCTGGCTACTTTTTATTATTCCGGTTTATTTTTTAGTGCTTGGATATACTAAAAGCATCACAATAGCATGGATCTTAGCTGCTAATTATGCATTCAGTTTAGGTTTATTAAACTTATGGCGGTATTTAAAAGGTAAGTGGAAATCAATCGATCTTATTAATTCTCAAAAACAGCAAGCAGAAGTGATCGTTACGGATGAGCAGGTACAGGCTGATGAGTCAGATGAACAATATAAGCATAACGAATAGCATCTTGGGCATCATCTTCAGTAACAGGCGTTACAGTACCGTCATCCATTTTAAACCACTGCCATGACCCATCATCTTTTTGTTTCTTTACATAAGCGATATAATGACCACTAGCATATTCTCCCATATGAATTACAAACCCATCTGCTCTATAAAACTGATCATCAGGTACATTAAACCATTCCCCTCGCAGATTAATTTCTAAAGGAATATCAACGGGATCATGAATCGCGTTTATTTCAACTCTACTTTCGGGACTTCCAAACATTCTTGCTATCATAGAATTTCTAATTTCTTTGTTTTGGAAGCGCCCTAATGACAAGAATAATTCACTGGGAGGCTGATTATATGTAACAGTCGTCTCAGTTGCACGAATACGATGAAACTGATATGTAGCGCTTCTTGTATTAGGCATTCGACGATATACATCCCGCGTATGGCCTGCTCCTGGAGCGTGAGTAAAATTGAAATATTGTTCTAAAAGCCAGCCAATATCTTGTATAGGACCATCAGGGATGGTGAGATGAATTTTTCCATGTGTTTCAACATCATGGCTTGTAGTTGTGGCAGACCAGGGACTAATATGTTCTTCTTGCATTTGCTCTTCTATTACTTCAGGATCTCTTGTCTCTAACGCTCTTCGTAAAGCTAAAGAATCTGGCGTTGGTATTCCACTATTTTCATCATTTAAATTATAATGAATCGTGCGAGTGCCAACTATACCAGGATTTACATGAAATCCGTCCAGTAAAGATTCTAATAGTTCCGAAGCATCTCCCTGTCCATTTCCCCTCAGCTCATCTTTACAGTCCACAGCTAAATTAGCCAAGGCTTGTCTAATTGCATTGGTCTGGCTTCCTGCATATGTATATGCTGGTCTGTTAGTGCCATTTCTTTGACGAGTTACTGCATTCAGTAATTCCCTATAAATATTATTGAAAGTACGGGTACGTCTTCCAGAATCTGTAACGACTTCCCGATCCTTCAAAAATCTCAATACTTGTTGTGATGAATTTAATAATAGCTGCAAAGTAGCAATAACAAAACAATCAGTACCAGGATTTTGCAAGCCTAAGATTGGAGAGGGATTAGTTCGATAGGGTTTAAATGGCATTAGCGTGCTATATTCTGTAGGGATTAAAAAGCCTAATACTAAAGCAGTAATTCCCAATGCCAATACAGCATAAGGCAATGTTGCAGTTCCAGCGATTATAGCAGCAATCTTCACTTCTAATACGAAGACCGTAGTATAAACACCTGAAGTAAAGGCAACCCAATATAGCGCTCCTTTTACAACAAGCCCAACCCGTTCTTTCCAAATATCGCTACCAGTTTTGACTAGAACATTCTCTTGGATTGGAGGCTCTCGAGGAGGAGCTACAGCAAGTGCTCTAGGCCCTACTGCATGTGGTAATTGTACTGCTACATTTGCCATACATTCCCCTTTTTGGCATAGGATCATAACAAATTTATGAATTCTTTGCTTAAAAAAATTTTTTTTTGGGAATCCTTTTTATTTTTTCGGCATCAGGACTCTTTTTTGAAATGACAAATTTTCCTAAACTCGGATTGATTTTTTTATAAATTTTAGGATTTCCCAAAACCATGCGGATCACTAATTGTGTTCGATCTTGTTTTATGGGGTTCTTAGCTTTATCACTTTGTATCCCTATGGCTTGCATCGCTGGTTTCAACATATCTTTTTTTAAGACGGCATATGCAAATAATTCCGGCATAGAGACATCGGATAGATCTATGGTTATTGAAGGATCCAAAATACCAAAATTTTCAAATAAGAACTTTTTTTTGATCAGATCGTTAACTTTTTTCTGCTTGGGAGTCAGCTCTTTTTTTTCTTTTTCCTTACCCTCCCTATGAAATAAAAAGCCTTCATCTTCATCCGATACGGGGGGAGGTGCTACGATACGATATGCGCTCATATCGTTTGAAGGAAAGATGATTGAGTTACCCATGAAATTTTTTAATTTTTGGCATCTAGGGTATACCTAGAATTGGTTTTTTGTGTATAAAAAAATTCAATTATTTAAAATTAATGGCCTTCCCTCTACTAAATTTTCATTTCCATAAAACTGAATGGGACCGCAAAATTGATAATCATCCTTATTGGCCCATTTTTCTCTTGAAGTATGAAGCACTTGAAAAGGTTTTCCTTTTAGATTTACTAATGTTTTTTTGATCACAGGCTTATTTTTTCCTTTTCGCACTTCCATGTTCATCAAGGCCACTAAAGGAATTCCTAATACTTCCCATTTTTCAACAGGAGCAGTTAAATGATTGACACAACTCATATAGCCAGTCACACCATTAAATAATAGTAACGCCGCAACCTTTCCTAAATTGTAGCAATAGGTAGCGTCAAAATCGCTGGGAAACCCGCATCTTCCTTCATACCCAAAAAAATGGTGTAGAGGATTAAATTTCCCTTTAAAAGCCGATCTTTTTTTTAAATTTTCTTGTACGGATAATGACAAAAGCTTTTCTGTTTCGATCAAGGATACAGGAATATTGCCATGTGGATCTCTTTCTAAAATGAGCTGTTTTTGGATATCTTCAGGCAAGGAATTATAAGTTTTTTGTCCTTTAGTAGAAATCACATTTAATAGTTGTTTTTTCTGCTCATCAAATGTAGCTAGTTTGGCTAAATCGATATTAGCTAGTTGATGGTTAAGTTCATTAATCAGCTCGTTGAGCTCGGGAATAAATTCAATAAGTCCCTCAGGAATCAAAAACACCCCGAAATTTTTACCCATAGCCGCTCGTTTTTCAATGATGTCTGCAAGTTTGTTTACGATATCGGCAAGAGATAAATTTTGTTTTTGGATTTCCTCACCTATTAACACAAAATTGGGATGCGTTCTAAGTGCGCATTCTAAAGCAATATGCGAAGCACTACGCCCCATTAATTTAATAAAATGATAATATTTCTTTGCCGATAGTGCATCTCTTTGCAAGTTACTAATTAACTCTGAATAAATCTTACAGGCCGTATCAAATCCAAAGGTAATTTCAACATCTTCACTACGTAAATCCCCATCGATCGTTTTAGGAACACCAACTACTTTTGTACAACATTTATTAGCTAAAAAATATTCAGCTAATACTGCAGCATTTGTATTTGAATCATCACCACCGACAATTACAATGCCGTCTAATGCCAGTTGATTCGCTGTTTTTAATGATGATTGCAGATCTTCTGATTTTTCAATTTTAGTGCGCCCGGAACCGATAAGATCAAAACCGCCGGTATTTCTATAAGACGCAATTGCTTTTTCATCTAACGGCTTAGTTTGGTTGTTGATAATACCCGATGGACCATTCAAAAAGCCGATGAGATGGCTGTCTGGGTGAATTTGTCTTAATGCATCAAAGAGTCCAGAAATGACATTATGCCCTCCTGATGCTTGTCCTCCAGAAAAGACTACCCCCACTTTTAAAGGTTTTGCGTCTTTAGCTGAAGAAGTGCCTTTTGCAGCAATAAATGCTTTACCATAGGAATGAGGAAATAATTTTTTCAGTTCCGCTTGATCTTGCTCGGGTTCACCTGTTTTTGTTTCAATAAGCTTAATCTTGGTTAAATGTTTCAATATAGCTGGACTTTTAGGAAGAAACTTTATGCGTTCTTTTTCCAGTGGAGTCATAGATTTATCTCGCTTTCTTATTTCCTTTCTTCTATCATATAATTTGTTTAATGCCAATAACCTATCGCAAAATGACTATAGCCATTATACCAGCCAGATTCCATAGCACGCGGTTCCCGGGAAAACTTTTGCAATTGATTCATGGTAAAAGTGTACTAGAACATGCCTATAATCATGCTATAAAGAGCAATTGTTTTGATAGAGTCGTTATTTCTACACCCGATTTGAATATTAAAGAACACGCGGAAAAGTTTCGGGCAAATGTAGTGTTAACTCCCTATGAATGCCCAAATGGAACTTATAGAGCGCTAAAAACCCTGCAGGTAGATCCTAGTCTTAATAATGCAAATATCATTATCAACATCCAAGCTGATCATCCCAAATTTGCACCATCAACGGTTGCCGCACTAATCGATATTTTAAAAATTTCTGATGACGCAGATATGGCAACTCCCGTTTATAAGTTTTCTGATCCTAAAAAGGCACAAGATCCCAGCGTTGTAAAGTGTTTATTTGATCATGAAAATAATGCTATTTATTTTAGTAGATCCCCTATTCCCTATTATCGAGATACAACAATGACAAAAAGCTATTATCATCATTTAGGAATTTATGCTTACAAACGTTCTTTTCTAGAAAAAATTGAACATCTCCCTCACTCCTATCTAGAGCAAGCCGAAGGCTTGGAGCAATTAAAGTTTTTAGAGTTTGGGTATCGCATCAAAATCGCCGTAGTAGATGAAGATGATTATTCTGTGGATACCCCTTCAGACATTGAAAAAGTTAAAAATAAATTATTATTAACAAAAGAATTCTGATATTGATTTGTATCCGATACTAGTGGATACTGACCATAGATTGGGGGGAAATATATGGCATTAAAATATATTTTTATTACTGGTGGCGTACTTTCTTCTTTAGGAAAAGGGCTTACAGCAGCATCTATCGCAAAACTGCTAGAAGCAAGGGGTCTAAAAATTGCGATGTTAAAATTCGATCCCTATCTTAATGTTGATCCCGGAACCATGAATCCTTTTCAACACGGTGAAGTTTACGTTACAGATGACGGTGCAGAAACTGATTTGGATCTAGGTCACTATTATCGTTATACTGATTCCCCTTTATCCAAAGCATCGAATGCTACTTCCGGACAAATCTATGAAACGGTAATAAAGCAAGAAAGAAAAGGCGATTATTTAGGAAAAACCGTGCAAGTAATCCCTCATATCACTGATGAAATAAAAAAGCGTATTGTAACCTGTGCTAATCAAGAACCTCATACACAAGTCGTATTTATTGAAATTGGTGGTACAGTAGGAGATATTGAATCACTGCCCTTTTTAGAAGCAATTCGTCAGTTTCGCAATGAAAGAAAAGCGGATTGCATGAATATTCACTTAACCTATGTGCCCTATTTAAAAGCTGCCGGAGAAGTAAAGACTAAACCAACCCAGCATTCTGTGCAGGTCCTGCGTGAAATCGGCATTATTCCTGATATCATCTTATGTCGCTGTGAAAACCCCCTAACTAAAGAACTCAAAGAAAAGATCGCTTTGTTCTGCAACGTTGCTGAGGAATGCGTGATTGATGAACCAGATGTAAAAAATAGCATTTATGAAGTGCCTTTAGATCTACACAAACAAAAGTTAGATGAAATTATCTGTAGTGAGCTCAATTTGTCTTGTAAAAAGCCTAATCTGACTGACTGGAAGCAATTTTTAAAACAGGTAATGCATCCAAAAAAAGAAGTCACCATTGGCGTTGTTGGAAAATATATGGATCATAAGGATGCTTATAAGTCGGTATTTGAAGCTTTGGAACACGCAGCTATAAGCTGCGATGCTAAACTTTATCTAAAAAAAATCGAATCGGATAAATTAAGCCCCAAAAACGTTGCTAGCGCATTAAAAGGTTGCGATGGGTATTTAATCCCTGGTGGATTTGGACAACGCGGGTTAGAAGGCAAGATTTTAGCAGCAAAATATTGCAGAGAAAAAAAATTACCCTATTTTGGTATATGTTTGGGATTGCAAGCTTTAATTATAGAATATGCTCGTCATGTTTTAGGTCTTGAAAAGGCTCATTCTAAAGAAGTAGATCCAAAAACTCCTGATCCTGTAATCAGTTTAATGGAAGATCAAAAAATGCTAGAAAATTTAGGCGGCACAATGCGGCTAGGAGCCTATAAATGCGATCTCAAACCCGGTACAAGAGCTTCAAAAGCATATAAGAAAAAAACGATTTCAGAAAGACACAGACATCGCTATGAATTCAACAATGCATACAAAGAAAAGATGCAAGAGGCTGGAATTATTTTCTCCGGCACATTACATAAAGGCAATCTGTGTGAGATTGCTGAGATAAAAAACCATCCTTGGATGCTAGGTGTACAATACCATCCAGAATTTTTATCTAAGCCATTAAAACCTCATCCTTTATTTAAAAGTTTTATACAAGCAGCCATGCAGAAAAAAAAGAGGAAATGAATTGGCTAAATATATCGCAATAGATTTTGGATTAAGACGTATCGGTCTAGCTATAGCTGATGAAATGTTAGCTATAGCTACACCATTAAAAACAGTTGAATATTTTGGTGGCATAGAAAAAGCCATAGAAAAAATCATTGAAGAATTAAAGCCATATGAAAAAGAGCTAAAAGCAATTGTGGTTGGTCTGCCCTTACTAATGAGCGGAAAGGATTCTGATATGACTAAAACAGTAAGAGAATTTGCGGAAAAACTAAAAAATAAGGTTGCGGTTGATATCCATTTATTTGATGAGCGGTTAACTACTGCTCAATTGGATAAAATGATGAGAGATGCGGATGTAAAAAGAAAAAAGAGAAATCAATCAACAGATCCTTTGGCTGCTGCATTGATTTTACAGTGCTTTTTAGATGCTCAAGCCAACCGACTGGGAGGCAAGTGATATGTCAGAGCATCCCTTTTATGAAAAAGGAAGAACCAGTAAAAAAGCAGATCCTTGTGTTATAGTCATCTTTGGCGCTACAGGAGACCTAACAGCTAGAAAACTGGTCCCTGCTTTATTTAACTTACGTAACGAAAGCCTACTGCCTTCACGATTTGCGGTGGTAGCCTTTGCTCGAAGAGACAAAACCTCTGAAGATTTTAAAAAAGAAGCTTTTGATGCTATGAAACGTTATGGAAATCAATCAGCTATCGATGAAAAAGCACTACATGAATTTACCAAGCAGTTTTATTACCATCGAGCCAATTTTAATGATGATCAAGGGTATAAAGAACTGCATAAGTTTTTAGAAAACCTAGACAATCAATTGGGAACCAAGAAAAATCGTATATATTATTTAGCGACTCCTCCGAAGTATTTTCCCATCATCATTGAAAAGCTACATCAAAACGCTCTACTTTATGATGAAGAGGATAAAGAAAAATGGTCTAGAGTAATTATTGAAAAGCCTTTTGGGACCGATCTTGCTTCTGCAAAGCAATTGCAAAAACATATCTTAAATTTTATCAGTGAATCTCAAATCTATCGCATAGACCATTGGCTAGGCAAAGAAACTGTGCAAAACCTGTTGGTATTTCGTTTTGCTAATTCTATTTTCGAATCCGTGTGGAATGCCAATCATGTAAGCAATGTACAAATCACTGTGGCTGAAGATATGGGCATTGGGACAAGGGGCCATCTTTTTGAGGAACAAGGCATGTTGCGAGATATAGTTCAAAATCACATGATGCAGCTGCTGTCCTTGGTGGCAATGGAACCACCCATTAACCTGCAAGCAAGTTCTATTCGTGATGAAAAGGTGAAAGTATTAGAATCCATTCGTCCTTATGATAAAACTGAATGTGGCAGCTGTGTGGTACGCGGACAATATGAAGCTGGCTATATCAATGGCGAGGATGTAAAAGCCTATACTAAAGAAGCTGATGTAGAGCCTAACAGCTCCATGGAGACTTACGTGGCACTAAAACTGTTCATAGACAACTGGCGCTGGTCTGGTGTCCCTTTTTACCTGCGAGCAGGAAAAAGACTGCCTAAACGAGCAACTGAAATAGCCATTACTTTTAAAGATGCGCCAGGAGTTCTATTCAGAAAAAAAGAATTTAAAAATGAACCTAACGTGTTAACGATTCGCATACAACCCAATGAAGGGATTGGAGTGATGATTAATACAAAAGTACCCGGACAGTCTCAAATCATTCAACCCGTGAAGATGGACTTTTGCTACGGCTCATATTTTGGTAATTATGGCGCTGAAGCTTATGAAAGACTTATTTTCGACGCGATCATTGGTGATAGCACTCTTTTTGCCAGACAAGATGAAGTATTTTATTCTTGGCAATTTGTCACAGCTATTTTAGACAGTTGGAGAAAACACCCCGCAAAATTGGCTTTATACCCTGCTGGTAGTTGGGGGCCAAAACAGGCAGATGATATGATTGCAAAAGATGGCTTTCAGTGGAGGTTATTATAATATGTTAACTGAACAGATTATTTCCCCTGCTGAAATTGAATCTACTTTAAGAAAGATTTGGGATTCTTTAGGTAAAAATAACAAAATTCGAGCTAGCCTGTTCAATTTAGTGGTCTACAATAAGTATTCTAAACGCACCAATTATTTCAGAGATATTGTTTTAAAGCTGATTGAAAAATACCCATGTAGAGTCATATTTATTACAGCAGATTCATCAAAAGAAAAGCATTATCTCAAAACTGCTGTTTCCATCATCTCTCCTGACAGTCCTAATAATTCAATTGCTTGTGATAATATTGACATTGCTGTTGGAGGGAAAGATCATGCAAAAATTCCTTTTGTAATTTTACCGCATATTTTGCCAGACTTACCCACCTATCTCTTATGGACTGAGAATCCTTGTGATGAACATCCCCTTTTGACCTTCATGAAACAGTTTGCCTCAAGACTCATTTTTGACTCAGAATCTGCTTCTGATCTGAACTGTTTTGCTGAAGAGATTTTAAAAAACTGTAGCAAAAGATCTCAGTTTGGCATCGGGGATTTAAACTGGGCTAGAACACAACAGTGGCGTGATCTATTTGCATCCACGTTTGCGTCTCCCAACCGTATTAAGCAACTTGGCCAAGTGCATAGAATCACGCTAATATATAACAGCTTATCTAGCGACTATTTTTGTAAGGAAAAGATTAAAAGCTTGTATCTACAAGCATGGATTGCATCGAGATTAAATTGGGAATATAGCTCATTACAAACAAATGATAATGGACACACATTAATTCAATATAAGTATAAAGAACAAACAATTGAGGTGGAGCTCATCCCCAAACAGATTAAACCGCTTGCTACAGGCGTCATTGATGAAATACAAATTATGACCAACGATGAATTCACTTTTCATTTTTTTAGACAAAAAAATACTCCTGAAATGATCCATGTACAAAAATCCTCAAAAACTTTGTGTGACGTACCCTACTATCAACTATTTAGTAAAAGCCAAATGGGTTCTTCTTTAATAAATGAAATTTTCTTTAAAGGGACAAGCTCGCATTATCTATCTATGTTAAAAACTCTAACCCAAATAAAGAACTTATCCTCATGCTAAAAGATCGGCTAATACTGCTCAACGAACACACTAAAGTAGCTATCCAGCACAGTGAAAAAGCAGCTGTGAAATACACAGTAAATCAGTTGCTAGATTCTTATAAAAAAGCCGTTGAGAGTCATGGTTTTTTTGCTCTAGCAGTTTCTGGAGGATCAACTCCGAAACCAGTGTATGAATATCTTGTGCACCATGCAGAAGAGATTGACTGGAGCAAAGTAAAGCTCTTTTTTGTAGACGAAAGAGCTGTATCGGCTGATTCGCCAGATAGTAATTATAAAAGGGTTATGGACACGGGTTTTTCCAAGTTAACTATTTCCCAAATCAATCGCATGAAAGCAGAGTCCAATATCGAAGAAAATGCAAATGCTTATGAAGAGCTATTAACTAAAGAACTCAATGATGGAAAATTAGACTGTATTCTTTTAGGAATGGGAACAGATGGACATACCGCCTCTTTATTTCCCGATACAGAAGGCTTAAAAATAGAAAATAAATGCGTCATTGCTAATTATATCCCTTCGAAAAAAGCCTGGCGCATGACGCTTAGTTTTCCTCAGATCTGTTCATCTAAAAAAATCCTTTTTTTAGTCATGGGCAAACCCAAGGCCCAAATCGTCAAAAATGTGGTTGTGGAGCATAAGCCCCTGCCGGCTTATATGGTATGTCAAAAAAGCTCATCTCCAATATATTGGATTTTAGATACTCTGGCTGGCCGATTAATTTAAGAAAATCCCAACCTTCTAATTATCAATCTATTACGTAATAATTAATAAGGCTTTAAATCGCTTATAATTAAACAATTATGCTTTTTTAAATATCTTTAATATTATTAAAATTTTTGTTATAATATTAGTTAATTAATATTAATAACAATAGATAATAATAAGGATAGTAACAATGGCAAGCGTTAGAACTCTTATTAGTCGAATATTTGGTAAAAAAGAGGAAAGTAAATACACAGCTATTCCTAGAGCAGATCAAGAAATTGATCCTTCTTCTGTATCTGTAAGCGTCCTCCCATCAGATGATGGGGCAGCGGGATGGATGCTTGTATCCCCTAAAAAAGATGATAGTTCAATCAGAAGAATTCGATCATCTACCCATTCACTAAGTGCTCATGTCATCGAAGGATATGCTAGCATGGAAGGAAGGGTTACTATAGCCGTAAGGTCAGAACAAGGACGAAGAGTAGCTAGGGTTGTTCGAGATTTCAAACGCAATCTTAGTAGATATCTAATCAATCAATATGAAAGATCTATTGATGAAAGCGCTTCTATTCCAAGATTTGTTGATGAAGATGATAGAGCCATCATTGCAGATCGATATAGAATAGATACCGGACTTTATGAGCATTTAGTAAAAACAGCTATTGGGCAATTCAGACCTGAAGACAGAGCCTTTTGTGAAACAGTAAACCGTCTATTCACTGATTTAGAATCCGTTGAGCTTCCTACTGCTGATAGATACCGTATGAGTAGAATTCATGATTTGTTCAAGGCTAGAGTGTTCTCCCAGTTCGTAGTCCCTGCTAGAGATCTAGATACCCATGAAATGAGGAGTCACTTATTTTTAGACGAAGCATATTGGGCTCTTTTAGTAGATAGATATGGCGAGCTAAGAGCTGCGGACAAATTATTTTCATTATTTGTTAGAGATAGAAGACTTAATAAAAATGAATTAAAGCATTTTGTGTACCCTCAATTTAGAAGACATAGTTTTAATGAACGTTTTAGATTGTTACTTAAAGCGCCATCATTGTTTATGTTCTGGCCCGCAGAATCTATGGATGCCGAAAAAGACCGTGCACTTACTACAATTCAAAAGGAAAAATTTTTACATTCAGTAACACCTAGTGATGTCAGGTTAGAAATTTTAGAACTAAAAAGAGTAAAAGGAATTGATAGCGAAGCAACAAGCATAGATTCGAAATTAGCTTATTTAAGTTTAGATGATATCCCTGAAGTTGATAAGCGCATCTATTTAGATTCTTTTGAAGAAGACAAGCCCTTTACTCTTCAAGAAAAGATGGATATTTTACTCGATGAAACAAAAAGCGCTCAACTACAAAAACGTATGCGTGAAACTGGTGTAAATTTCGATAGATTCACCTTGTTCACTGAAAATGAATATCAAGCCGTATATGAAAGACTTTTAAAAGAGCTTCCCTCTTTAAATGAGAGAATTTTAGCAAGAAGTTTGGTTATAGAGCGATTATTATCTCAGTCAGAATTATTAAGCACTGAAGAAGAAAGGAAAAACTTTTTCAATGATGCGATATTGCCAAATCAAAATGCGTTAAATCAATTATTTCAATCATTCCTTAAGGTGTTAATCCGATTACCTGAGGGATACAGAAGAAATATGGAACATCGCAGCGAATTTGCTCAGATTCGTAGATTAAGAGATGAGATCCGAGCTGAATAATATAAGCTCTTTTTTCTAATGATTTTATAGCGTATACTTTAGTCCAGAGTATACGCTATTTTTATATAATGATTATTTTAGGCATAGAATCAACCTGCGATGAGACTGCTGCTGCTGTAGTAGAAGATGGTAAAAAAATATTATCAAACATCATCCGCTCTCAGGTAGATATACATAAAAAATTTGGAGGGGTTTTCCCCGAAGTAGCTAGTCGTAATCATCTAAATATGATTATGCCGGTTATCCAAGAAGCAATGGATAATGCCCATCTTTCTCCGGAAGACATTGATGCTATTGCTATAGCGAATGGACCAGGGCTGATGGGCTCTTTGCTTATTGGTATGAATACAGCTAAAGCGCTTAGCCTGGCCTGGAATAAACCTCTAATAGGGGTAAACCATATCGAAGCGCACCTTTATAGCGCAATGATGCCAGAAGAGCCTGTTTTTCCCGCCTTGGGAGTCATCTTATCTGGAGGGCATACAGTACTGGTAGAAATTGCTGATATCAAGTCTTATAAAATTATTGGCCGCACTATTGACGATGCAATTGGGGAAGCTTTCGATAAGGTAGCTACCATGCTCGGACTAGGATATCCAGGTGGCCCTGCTATAGAAGCGATTAGTAAACAAGGCGATCCTAATGCTTACGCTTTTGCTGCTGGTAAATGTTCCAAAAGTCCCTATAATTTTTCTTTTAGCGGCCTTAAAACTAAAGTGCTCTATACAGCTAAAGGCCAAAAAGCCAAGAAAGAAGATCCCCTTTTAATTGGGCTTCAAGAAATTGCTGATATTGCTGCTAGTTTTCAACAAGCAGTTTACCAAGATGTGATCTCTAAAATTCATTTAGCTTTAGAAAAAAGCTCTTATAAAACTTTGTATTTAGGAGGGGGGGTAACAAATAGTAAGACGTTAAGAGCCTGGATTGATAAAGCCTTTGATTCCTCAATAAAAATATTTTGGCCTCCTAAAGATCTTTCAATGGATAATGCAGCGATGATTGCAGGTCTTGCCTACCATAATCAAAAAATAACTTTTGCAGAACCTATCTATACTAGAATGCCATTGGTAAAGTAAGTCTTATAAGCTAGAAAACTCCTTGTTTGTTTTTCTCAACTTTCATAAAATAGTTATTTCATTTCAAAAATTAGGTATTACCATGGCAAAAAGCGCTAGAGAAAAAATTAAATTAAAATCTACAGAAAGTTCCACCTGCTATTGGACGACAAAAAATAAAAAAACTGTAACAGATCGTCTGGAGCTAAAAAAATTCGATAAAAAATTAAGAAAGCATGTTATGTTTAAAGAAGCTAAGTAATCAGCTTTTTTAAAATATGTTAGAACTCTTTTTAGCTTTTAAGTATTTAATTCCTACAAGGCGATCATTATCCGCTGCTTTAATATCCTTGGTGTCTGTATTTGTAATCACTCTGGTTGTGTGGCTTGTTTTAGTCTTTTTATCTGTGATCAGTGGCTTAGAAGATAACTGGATAAAGAAATTGACTCATTTAAGCGCTCCTGTAAGAATTGTTCCCACCCAAAAATATTTTGATTCCTATTATTATCGTATAGATAGTCTAGCTTCCTCTTCTGAATATACTCCTAAGACATTGCAAGAAAAAGCCTTTGCTAAAGTGTCAGATCCTCATAGACCAGAAATTGACATGCCTATTCCCCATTTTTGGCCAAAACCTCAAATGAATAATCTAGGAGAGCTATTAGATCCTGTGAAAGAACTAAATGGGATTCTTTCTAATCAGCTACACTTATCATATCAAGACTATGAAATCGCAAGTGGCCTATTAAAATTACGGCTTCAAAGACCCATGGCAAAAAATAGTCCCTTTGAAACCAGTTCTATTAAAGAACTGTCTCAGATGAGTTACCTGTTTTCATTTCCTAACAACAACCCTAATTATGAAAAATTATTTTGTCAGTATCGAGCAGAAGACCTTAATCATCTTATTGATCAACTCATCATTCCACACAATCAGCTTGTAGATATTTTAAAGAGTAAAAATGATTTGAGAATCACAGGGAATAATCCTTTTCATCAAGAGCAAGATTTTGATGAAATAGAATTTGTATCAGGTAACGTATCTTTTGATAGTAGTAAGATGATCAAGATAGATAACGCTCATCCCATTGCCCTACCTAAAAACTATCAGAATTCAGGAGTTTTGATCGGTGATAAAGGTGTGATATCTTTTATTGCAAATACAGCTACTTCGACAAAAGAACAGTTGCTTCCTGTTATCGTAAGCGGTTTTTTTGATCCGGGTTTGGTACCGATAGGCTCTAAATTTGTCTTAGTGGATAAAAAGTTAACCAAGATCATTAATTCTTTTGTAAATACCCTCACCCCCGACGGCACGCCTACCAATGGTTATTATGTCTGGCTAGACGATTATCATCAGGCAGATGAAATTAAGACACAAATTGTCCAAGCCTTGAAAGATAAAAATATTGGCGAATATTGGAAAATAGAGACATATAAAGAATTTGAGTTTGCTAAAAACCCTTTGCAACAATTTCAAAGTGACAGACTACTATTCACTTTAATCGGCATCATCATATTAATCGTAGCCTGTTCTAATATTATTTCTCTTTCAGTTCTTTTGGTAAATGATAAGAGAAAAGAAATCGCTACCCTACAAGCATTAGGCGCACCAAAACGTTCCATCATCACTATTTTTGGCTTATGTGGGATGGCTATGGGATTATTAAGTTTAGCATTAGGATCCATAGCTGCACTGTTCACATTAAAAAATATTGATGTATTGGTTTCCTTTTTAAGTATGATCCAAGGTCACAATGCCTTCAATAAAGCCTTCTTTGGAGACATGCTACCAAATGGATTTAGTGTAAAAGCCTGGGTATTTATTGCCATTGCTACGCCTATTATTTCTATAGTTGCAGGGATAATCCCTGCAATAAAAGCAAGTAAAGTGCGCCCATCTACAACATTGAGGTCATAAGAGAATGTCATCTGCTTTGTTCATTGCTAAAAACATTTCTAAACAATACCTCAAGCCAACTGCTGTGCAAGTATTGGATGATATCAATCTTGAAATTGCCAATGAATCCTCCATTGCTATAATGGGAGCCTCTGGCGAAGGAAAAACTACCTTGCTACACATCTTGTCATTGTTAGAAGCCCCTGACAGCGGAACCTTGATATTTCAAGACAAAACAATTGAAAAACCTGACTTTCAGAAATTACAGCTCAATCATTTTGGTTTCATTTTTCAAAGCTATAACCTTTTTAATGATCTAACAGTTATAGACAATTTATTGATCGTTGCCAAAATTGCTAGAAAAGCTGTGCATAAAAAAAGTGATGCCTATCACAAAGCCGTAGATCTTTTAGAAAAAGTGGATCTTCAAGACAAATTACTTACACCAGTAAAATTACTCTCTGGCGGAGAAAAGCAACGCGTTGCCATCGCACGAGCTTTTTTCAATGATCCTTCTATCATCTTTGCGGATGAGCCCACAGGCAACTTAGATCATGAAACTTCTGATAAAATTCATACCTTGCTATTTTCATTCATCAAACAATATAAAAAGGCTCTAGTTATAGCTACCCATGATAAAAGACTAGCAACATTATGTGATCAGATCTATCTGTTAGATCAAGCAAGCTTGTCCTTACAATAAAAATGATGGTGATCAATTTCATTTTTTGCTCTAATAAATCTTTGCTAGGAGTAAAAAATGAATCTATTAATCGTTGGAACAGGGTATGTAGGTTTAGTAACAGGCGCTTGTTTTGCTGAAATGGGTCATAGCGTTATTTGTTTAGACATTGATGAAAAGAAAATAGCAGGGCTGAAAAAAGGGAAGATCCCAATCTATGAACCTGGACTGGAAGAGATTGTAGAAAGAAACATCGCATCAAAGCGTCTTCATTTCACAACAGATTATAAAATTGCAGTAAAAAAAGCTGACGTATGTTTCTTAGCTGTTCCCACCCCTTCTAGCGATAATGGATCATGCAATACTACGTATATCCAAAAAGCAGCAAAACAAATTGCTGAACATCTAAATGGATATAAAGTGATCGTGAATAAATCCACAGTCCCTGTAGGCACAGCTCTTCTTGTGAAAAATATTATAATAGAAGAGTTGAAAGCCCAAAAAAAACTTATCGATTTCGATGTCGTATCCAATCCAGAGTTTTTGAAAGAAGGAAGTGCCGTACAAGACTGTCTCAAACCAGATCGCATTGTCATCGGTAGCGATTCGGAAAAAGCCTTTGAAATTATGAGAGAACTCTATTCACCTTTCATGCTTAGCAGAGATCGTCTTATAGAAATGGACATCTTATCTTCAGAAATGACGAAATACGCAGCAAATGCCATGCTGGCTACTCGGATTTCATTTATGAATGAAATGGCAGCTATCTGTAAAAAGATCGGAGCTGACATAAACCATGTAAGAAAAGGAATCGGTTCTGATAGCCGGATTGGATATAGCTTTTTATATGCTGGTATTGGCTATGGTGGTTCTTGTTTCCCTAAAGATATTAGAGCGCTCATGCATACTGCGAAAGAAAATGGTCATACGCCAAAACTTTTAGAAGCAGTAGAAGCAATAAATCAAGAACAGAAAAATGTTCTTGCTAAAAGCATTAAAGACTATTTTTCTCAACGAGGTGGCTTGGAAGGAAAAACAATTGCATTATGGGGTCTGGCTTTTAAACCAGATACGGATGATATGCGAGAAGCCCCCTCTTTAATCCTAATTAAACAGCTTCAACTAGAAGGTATCAAGCTACGCCTTTATGATCCTGTATCTATGGAAAATGCAAAAAAAATGATTAAAGATCACACCAATATAACCTGGTGCAGCAGTGAGTTCGACGCTGCCCAAGGTGCAGATGCTGTGGCTCTGTTAACCGAATGGAAACAGTTCAGATTGGTCAATTTATCCTCACTGATTAAAAACATGAATCAACCCGTCTTCTTTGATGGAAGAAATCAATATAAAAGCCATATAATGAGAAAAGAAGGATTTGACTATATCGGCATAGGAATTCCTGATTTATTACTGAAACAAAAAAGCTGAATTATTTTGAATAAAATGCTTTTTCAGATAGGGTCAAACTTGGAAAGCTAATAAGAAAAACATGCAAGCCAAGAAAGCGATATTAGTTACTGGAGGAGCAGGATATATTGGCTCCCATGTCTGTAAATTACTCTATCAAAAAGGATATGCACCCATCGTCATAGACAATTTAAACGTAGGACATCCCTACGCAGTACAATGGGGCCCTTTAGTATACGGAGATATCCATAATAAAAAGCTGATTGAAACAACGCTAAAAACATATAGACCCATAGCTGTGATGCATTTTGCAGCGGATGCTCTTGTCGGTGAGTCTCTGTCTAACCCATCTAAATATTATCATAATAATCTCTCTGGAACGATTAGTTTGCTACGTGCCATGCAAGAAACAGGAATTAATAACCTGATTTTTTCAAGCACGTGTGCTACGTATGGCCATCCTGTAAAAATACCTATGGATGAAAATCACCCTCAAAATCCAATTAATCCTTATGGAAGAAGTAAGTGGATGGTAGAGCAGATATTACAAGACTTCTCTAAAGCCCATGGGCTTCATTACTTTTCATTAAGGTATTTTAATGCAGCCGGTGCAGATTTGGATTTAGATATTGGAGAAGATCGAGTTTATGAGACTCACCTTATTCCGCTGGTCATGCAAGCGGCGTATCATAACACTCCTATCCAAATTTTCGGTAATGATTTTGACACAAAAGACAAAACGGCTGTAAGAGACTATATTCATGTCATGGATTTGGCTGAGGCCCACGTAAAGGCCATGGAGTGGCTATTAAAACACCGGCGTTGCTTATGTGTAAATCTTGGAACAGGCACTGGCTTTAGTGTGAAAGAAATTATCCAGGCTGCTGAAAAAATTTGCCAAAAGTCTGTCTTGATAAAACAAATGAATAGAAGACAAGGCGATCCAGCCATTTTAGTAGCAAACGCTAAACAAGCGAGCAAAATACTAGACTGGAAGCCCACTAACTCACAAATCGATATCATTATCACAAGCGCTTGGAAATGGTATCAAAAAAAGGAACAGGGATCATTTAATCGTGAAAGCATTAATACAAAAGCAAAATAGAGCAGTCATTATATATTCTACGCTTGCTGGCATACTATTTACCATATGTCGCACCGCCCTATTTCCACAGATAGGACTAGCAACTATAGTGCCTTCTTTAACTTATCTTGTGGTCTACTTACCCTTTATTCCCAGCCTGTGGGTTGGTTTTTTTCTTGGCCTATTAGTGGATCTGATCTCAAATAGTTTTTTTGGCTTTTTTGCTTTGATTTATCCTTTGAGCATCGCAGTGATCTATCGATATAAACGCTTTTTTTCAGACTCGACTTTTCAAATGGGGCTATTTTTTCTATTCGCATCTTTGGTATTAACCCTTATACATACTTTATGCGGAGCGCTTTTCTTCAAAAAAATTAGCTGGTCATTCATCGCTATATTTTCTGATTTTGTAATTATGCCCTTGCTTGACGGCTTATACGGAGTTCTTTGCTTTGTACTACCTATTAAAGCCCTAAAGCAGCTACAATATCTATTATACCGATTTAAACTGACAAGAAAATGGAAATGACAGATAAATTAGATTTTTTATTAAAAGTTGCTAAAGAGGCAGCAGTTTCGTCAGGAAAAATCTTGAAAGAAGGTTTTCGCACATCTTTTAAAATCAATAATAAGCCAGGAATTCATAATCTAGTAACTGAATATGATTTCAAGTCTGAAAAAAACATTATTGGGTTAATAAAAAATAACTTCCCCTCACATTGCATCCTTTCAGAAGAGTGTGGAATCAAAAAAAGTGAAGATGAAGATGTATGCTGGATTATAGACCCACTTGATGGCACTGTTAACTTTGCGCATGGCATTCCTGTCTTTGGCATCAATGTAGCTGTTAAAGAAAAAGATGAGATTATTCTAGGCGTTACCTATCAACCACTGACAGATGAGCTATTTATAGGTATTAAAGGACTGGGCGCAACATTAAACGGTCAGCCAATTAAAGTATCTGCGACTAAAAAGCTGAAAGATGCCATCGTGGGCACGGGCTTCCCTTATAACCTTCATGAAAACCCAAACCGCTGTATTGAACGTTTTTTTTCAATTGCAAAACTCGGAATCCCTATTCGCAGATTAGGTGCCGCATGCATTGATTTTGCTTATCTAGCCTCTGGAAGATATGATGCGTTTTGGGAGACTAACCTAGGCCCCTGGGATTGCGCTGCGGGAAAAGTAATTCTTGAAGAAGCGGGAGGAAAAATTACTAATTGGCAAGGAAAACCATTCTTGTTACAAGAAAAAAATCAAGTAATCGCGACCAATGGGCTGATCCATTCTGAAATAGAAAAGGTTTTTAAACAGTATGATCATTGATGGCAAAAAAATTGCTGATACAATTTTAAAAGAAGTAGAACAGAAAATACGTTCTCATAAAAACAGGACGCCAGGGCTTGTGTTTATTCTTGTTGGTGACAATCCAGCTTCTAAAACCTACGTCAATATGAAAAAACGCACGTGCGAAATCTTAAACATGTACTCAAAAATTATTCATCTACCCAAGAATACTTCCCAGGAAAAAGTGATCTCTACGATCGATGAATTAAATGCTGATGCTAAAGTAGACGGTATTTTAGTGCAGCTTCCCCTACCTAACCACATAGATCCGATTGCAATTACAACTCGAATTAATCCTAATAAAGATGTGGACGGTTTTAATCCCATTAATCTGGGAAAACTGCTTATGGGGGATATATCCGGTTTCATCCCTTGTACTCCTTTAGGAATCCAGATACTTTTAGAAAAGTCCAAAATACCTGTAGAAGGTAAACATGTTGTCATTATCGGGCGCAGCAATATTGTAGGAAAACCTCTGGCTGCCCTACTAATGCAAAAACGAAATGGCTGTAATGCTACAGTGACTATTGCTCACAGCTTATCTAAAAATCTAGCTTCCATTACCCAAACAGCCGACATCCTTATCGCCGCCATTGGCAAACCTAAATTTATCACAGCCGATATGGTAAAGAAAAATAGCGTTGTTATTGATGTAGGCATGAATTATGAACAAGAACGACTGGTCGGTGATGTGGATTTTGATAAGGTCAAAGCTATAGCCTCCCATATTACTCCAGTACCTAAAGGAGTAGGCCCCATGACAATTGCCTGCCTAATGAAAAATACGCTTAAAAGTTTTGAAGCGCACCAAGCCTAAAAGGGGGGGTCATGGCTCGTAAACGCAAACCATTCAAACGACAAGCTCCTCTCTCTGCTCAGTATATCAGAGGAAAACTCTCTTTGAATCGAAAGGGTTTTGGTTTTGTCAAACCTAATCCAGAACATCAGATCAAAGAAGATATCTTTATTCCTCAAAAATTCATCTTTGACGCGATAGATGGAGATACAGTAGAAGTAGAATTATCTACAAGACCCTCAGAAAAAGGATTAGAAGGGCAAATAATAAATGTCTTAGCAAGATCAAGAAAGCGGTTGCTCGGTATCGTAGAGTTTGCTTCAAAAAAAGGCTATCAACTTTATTCACCACTTCTGGGGCCTACAAAAATTATTTTCTTGAAAAGCTCTAAGTCATTAAAGCTAGGTGATCGAGTATTAGTGAAAATTGAAGAAAAGCAAAAGAAAAATCAAATTATGACAACACTAATACAAAGACTAGGATCTATAGAAGATGCTTCGGTTGATTTAAAGGCAACCATCGAAGAATACAGCTTGAGAGATACCTTTGGCAAAGAAGCCATCGATCAAGCTGAAAATTTCTCTGACGAAGTCCTTTCAAATGATCTAAAAGGACGAAAGGATTTTACAACGCTTCCCTGCATTACCATCGATCCAACTACAGCTCGCGATTACGATGATGCGATTACACTTAATAAAGACAAAGACGGCTCTTTCCACCTTGGAGTGCATATTGCAGATGTAGCGCACTATGTGAAGCCAGGTTCCCCTCTTGATATAGAAGCAAGCCAAAGAGGCAATTCTATTTATTTTCCTGAAGGGGTTATACCAATGCTACCTAAAGCACTTTCTAATAACCTTTGTTCACTAAAAGAAGGAGTAATAAGACTCACTGCATCTGTTCTCATGAGTTTTACTCCTCAAGGTGAACTTATCAACAAGAAAATTGTGCGCGGTTATATCAAGAGCCAAAAACGATTTACCTATGAAGAAGCTTTTGAAATTATCACTACAAAGAAAGAGCACCCGCTTAAAGAGTTGTTATTACATATGAAAGAACTTGGCCTTCTTTTAAAGAAAGCAAGAATAGAAAGAGGCAGTATAGACCTTTCCCTATCTGAATCAAAAATCCAAGTCGATGACAAGGGCAATCCAACAGGCGTGGAAATCATCCCGTATGATATTTCTCACCAGATTATAGAAGAGTTTATGCTTAAAGCAAATGAGCTAGTTGCTGAAGAGCTTGAGAAAAGAAATAGAAAGCTGATCTATCGTATTCATGAAGAACCTGATGAAGAGAGTTTTAAAGATTTTTTAGATATTGTAAGAGCAACTGGAATCACCGTACCCAAAAAATTAGATGATAAGGCCATACAAACTATTTTCAAAAAAGCAAGCGATACGCCCTTTTTATCTCTTTTAGCAGTACAATTCATTAGAACTATGAAGCTAGCTATCTATTCCGTGGATAATCTGGGTCATTATGGTCTATCACTAGAACATTATTGTCATTTTACCAGTCCGATAAGGCGATATGCAGATCTGATGATCGCTAGAATCTTATTTGATGAAGTGGATCAAGAAGACCTACAAACAATTGCCGGCATTTGTTCTGAAAAAGAGCGTATTGCCTTTCAAGCGGAAATGAGCCATAACCGTTTAAAAAAAATGAGGCTTTTAAAAAAATACTTCGAAGAAGATCCTTATCGAGAATACCCTGCTGTTATTTCTAAGATAAAAGCTAACAATCTTTTCTTTGATTTGTCTGAATTGATGCTTGAGGGTGGATTTAACTTTTCTAAATTAACTGACGACTTTTATACTTATGACAAAAAAAGGCTAAGCCTGCAGGGAAGAAGAACAAAAAAAACCTACACGATTGGCCAAAAGATAATAGTAAAAGCCACTCACATAGACTTAATTCATCAAAAAGTTGAGTGGGAGCTCGTACTAAATAAACGACATGGTAAAACTTAAGTCTGCTTTTTACTTAAATGAGAATGTTTTAGAAATTAGCAAAGCCCTTTTAGGCAAAAAGCTATGCACTCAATTCGATGAGGCTTATACCAGCGGGATAATCATCGAGACTGAAGCCTACGCAGGTATCACAGATAAAGCATCCCATGCCTATGGAGGACGCAGAACCCAACGAACACAAACCATGTATATGAAAGGTGGGGTTGCTTACATATACCTATGTTACGGCATGCATCACCTATTCAATATAGTAACCAATCAAAAAGATATCCCCAATGCTGTGCTTATTCGAGCACTTCTTCCTGTAGACGGAATAACAACAATGCTAAAAAGAAGAAAAAAAAACAAGCTGGATAAAACGCTTAGCTCTGGCCCTGGAAGTCTGTGTCAAGCTTTAGGCATAACGGTTCATTCTGATGGCACTCGTTTAGATTCAGATAAGATCTGGATCGAAAACACAACTATCGATTTGAAAGATTATAAGATAACCTCTTCGCCAAGAATTGGCATCGCCTATGCAAAAGAACATGCCCTCTTGCCCTGGCGATTTTGTTTAAAAAACGTTAATTAAGACAAAAAAAAGTTTTTCTGCTAAGCTCGTAAATTATAACGAGCTACACTATGAAAAAGTATTTTATCACTGGACTTGTCATTTTACTACCCTTAGCGGTTACGATAGCAATCGTCGTGTTCATTGTTAATTTTCTTACAAAACCATTTATGGGGTTTGTAATGAAGGTATTAGCAAAGTCCCCCATCAAAGATTTCAGCACGCCATTGTTTTCATCTGAACAACTAATTCGTACTGGCAGTCAAATCATTATATTAATAGGTTTATTTGTAATTATTGTTCTTATAGGCATAATTACTAGATGGTTCTTCTTTAATTCCTTAATTAAACTAAGTGATAAACTTCTTCATAAGATCCCTGTTGTTAATAAAGTATATAAAACCACGCAAGAAATCATAAAAACCCTGTTTGTAACAGATAAAAATTCATTTAAACAAGTGGTATTAATACCGTTTCCAGATAAGCAAACTTATTCTATTGGACTGGTAAGCAGAAAATCTCCTCAGGTATGTCAAGATGCTGTAAAATCTGAAATGCTATCAGTTTTTGTGCCTACCACACCCAATCCCACTACAGGCTTTCTACTTATGTTTAAAAAAGATGACGTTATCTTATTAGACATGAAAACAGAAGATGCAGTTAAATACATCGTTTCTTGCGGGATAATTATCCCTAAAGAATCAAAACCTAAAACAACTGAAGAGCAATGAAAAAATATTTCATCACTGGTCTCATTACTTTGATGCCTATTTTTTTGACGATTGCAATCTTTATTTTTCTATTTGATTTGTTCACAGCTCCCTTTTTGAGCCTGATAGAAAGTGGACTTTTAAAACTACAGCCAACCAAAACCTTTTCTCCCATACTCATTACTATTATCGCCAGGGTAATAGCTTTTATCTTAATATGTGTTTTTGTGTTCATGCTGGGATTAGTAGCTCGTTGGTTTTTTATCTCATCATTGATCAATTGGACGAATAAAATCCTCTCTAAGATTCCCTTTGTAAAAACGATTTATAAAGTCACAAAAGACATTTCTGAGGCTTTCGCAAATCGCAAAGAGAAAAAATTATTTACTAATCCAGCAATGGTGAACTTCCCCTCGCCTTTTAGCTATGCTGTAGGATTTCAAACAGGTTCTGTACCGTCAGAATGTCAAAAGCATGTGGATAAAACCTTAACCCCCGTTTTTGTGCCGACAGCTCCTCATCCTATTTCTGGCTATTTGGTTTTTGTTGATGAAGAAAAGCTCAAACGGATAGAAATGACGAATGAAGAAGCCATTAAGTTCACCGTATCTTGTGGAATTATCACCCCAGAAAATATAGATGAGTACAAAGACATCTCCAAAATACGATCATAGTTTTCAAAAAATTGTCTTTTTAAGAGCGCAAGATCCAAAGGGTAAGTTATTATTACTCGGTCAGATATGCTATTTACATTTCGAGAGAAATGAGGACCTATTGTTAATTACCTCAGATGAAAAAATGAAGCAATCTGTAGATGATTTGCTTTGGCGATTTAGCCCAACTGCCTTTATTCCTCATATGACAGATAAGAGTGCTACGAATGAAAAAATTTGTATCACTGCCACTAAGGCCAATATTACCCATGCAACTTATATATTTAATTTAACTCTAGAGGCTCTAATATTTCCTGAGCCCTGTCGAGTCATCTATGAATTTGAGGACAATTCCAATCCTTCCAGACAAAAATTATCACAAGAAAAATTTAAACTTTATAAAGAAAAAAAATTCTTGATAGAATTACGATAAAATTAATCTTCTTTTTAGCCTTGTAAACGCTTGCAACTATTTAAGGATATTTTTATAATCTTGCCCAATAATCACCAAGGAAACCATTATGACACGTATTTCTAAACAGCAAGAAAGACGCCATCAAAGCCCAAGAAAAGCGCAAAAAAGGATTATAGAGAAGACCGGCCCAAAAAAAGACAATTTAACAAAGGGCTATAAAGAGCATATTAATGCTATAAGTGATTTGAATATTTTTATCCCTAAAATTTCCCAAAGGTAGGATCCAACATGTCAAGACACAAAAGCTATGGCAAAGCTAACAAAAACATGAAAAAACGCAACGTATTAAAACGATTTGAGCGCGTTGAAGTATTGAAAAAATTAGGGCGTTGGAATCCTGAAGAAAATAAAAGAGTCACCAACCTCCCTAAAACCCCTTCTGCATAATTGACTACGATCAACATCGATAATCTGCAAGATATTATTGATATCCCCGAGAACACTATAAAAGCTATCGTTTCAATGGTGCTCAATCAAGAAAAAATTCATACGAATGAATTAACCGTTCATTTCGTCACTAAAGAAAGCATTAGTGAGCTTCATAATCATTATTTTAATGATCCTTCTCCTACTGATTGCATTAGTTTGCCTATTGACTCTTCTAAAAGTCCTTCTGCATATAAAATATTAGGCGATGTATTTGTTTGCCCCGAGGTTGCTCAAGAATATGCTCAAGAACACAGCCTCGACCCCATTCAAGAAATCTTCTTATATGTTATTCATGGTATATTGCATCTTGTTGGCTATGACGATATCAAAAAAAGTGATAGAAAAATAATGAGAAAAAAAGAAAAACAATATATGGGTTTAATAAAAGAAAAACATCTGGACAATCCCAATGCTTCATAGCGACGCTCACATCTATTACCTTCTTTTTGCTACTCTATTTCTGATTGGCGCAATGTGTTTATCAGGTTTTAAGGTATCCATTCAGCACCTTGGCCGTTTTCAATCTAAAGAATTTTTTCATCACAATCATTACCGATTTCATTTTTTCCACTTTTTCTTAAAAAAATTCTACGCTAAACAGCTATGGAGCCACTTATTTAGCTTTATTGCGCTCTCCAAAATGCTCTTATTGTCCGGCTATATCAGCTGTTCTATGATATGGATTATAGGATATTTTCCAAAACTTACTGCTTCCAATGGTTTGATTACCGTATTACTTCTCATTGCCTTTACCTTGCTTGTAGATTATATGATTCGCTTTATTGCGATAAAATTTACTTCCTATATCTTAGCTACCTTTTCAGTTATTACTTCATTTTTTCTAACCCTATTGACTCCTATAACAGCTCCTCTAGTCAAAATTTTAGATTATTTCGCTAGCAAAGATGAAAAGCAGCTAATTAAACATAAATTTGCTTCTAAAGAAAAGGTATTAGATCTGTTACGAGAACTAGAGCTATCAAAATATTTGGATAACTATGATCAAAAGATCATTGCTTCCTTTATTACCTTTAGAGAAAAGGTTGCCAGAGAAATCATGGTTCCAAGAATTAACCTCTCTACATTACCTGTTGCTGCAACCGTTATGCAGGCCGCTCAAGAATTTGTTAAAGAGGGCTATTCACGTATCCCTATTTATAAAGAAACGTTAGACAATATCCTTGGGGTATTGATGTACAAAGATGTTATGGAGTGCTTTACTCAATCCATTGAGAAAAAAGATCCCTCCCTATTAAATCAAACTGTATTATCAATTATCAAACCTGCGATCTACGCACCAGAAAACAAAAAAATATCCTATCTGTTTCAAGAGTTCCGAAATAAGCAAAGTCACATGGCTATCGTTGTAAATGAATATGGCGGCACAGAAGGGCTAGTCACAATTGAAGATATTTTAGAAGAGCTTGTCGGAGAAATTGAAGATGAGTATGACATAGGAGCTGAAGACCAGTACTGGAAAATGGCTAATGGCAGCTGGATAGTAGATGCTAAAATGTCGATTATCGATCTAGAGAATAATCTGGGGGTTACTATTCCTCATAATCCAGAATATGAAACGATTGGAGGATATGTTTTTCATCGGGCTGGCACTATCCCCTCAAAAGGGTGGAAGATTCATCTAGATAAATATGAACTAGAGGTACTGATCTCTAATGAAAGATGTATTGAAAAGATCCGCATCACTCCCACCCAACCAAATACTAATTAGTATTGTCTTCTAGGACGGCCTTCTTTTCCATCATCATAGCCGTTTTTATACCCTGTTTTTTTTCCTGTTTCAAGACCAGACTGATATCCTCTGGTATATCCGGTATTTTTTCCATCTATAAAACCGGAATTATATCCAACAGTCTGCCCTTCTTTTACACCTTTTTTGTACTGCTCATTCATCGCCATTTTCAAAGCTTCCACTACCCCTTTGATATCTGTTCTTCTTGCAAAGGCATATTGCTTTAAGCCAATATTTTCAATAATATACTCGCTTTTCTTGATTTCAATGGTTTGCAATTCCTCTGGCACTTGCTCTTGAGATCTATCTCTGGTAAATAGTCTTACTGTATCAGCCGCTGACCAGTCGCTAAATTTACATACCCATTCATCACTAGGCTGCATGGGCTTTACTCCATACCACCACTGGGTCCATGTCTGTGTTTGCTTTACCATAGTATGCAATACCCAGATAGAACCATCTGTTAAAGTGACCATAGGATAGGTATAAGGAGTGATAATTACGTTATCGATGTACACAGGTTGTGGGGCAGAAAGTTCTGCGTCCTCTGCAGCCAATCCTGTAAATACTAAACTCAGTGCGCAAAATAAAAACTTTCTCATTCTTATGCCTTTGGTTAGTTAAAAAGTGCCAGTATGAAGCAGATTAAAATTTGGGACAACAGCAAAAAAGGCTATCGGTTGAATACAGCCTTGTCTGTAAATTTAACTGTTAATTCCACTCACTGCCTTCGCCAATAATAGGATCTTTTCTTAGTTCTCGTGGTTTATAACCCCCATCTTCTCCGTAATAGTCACCATCAATAGGATCTTTAGCGCTTGGCTTTGGTACATCCCCTGTTATTATTGATATACCTGAAATATTCATCGATTTGACGAGGCGGAAACCCTCGGCTTTAGCCGTAGGGAGGAAACCTCGCTCCTTTTTTTTTGCTTTAATTCCTGTTTTAACATATACTTAACCTTTTCCCATAATGGGAAGTGCTATTGTTGGCAAAAGACACCCGATCCAAAAAAGGGCAAACAGCTTAAGCCTTAAGACAATCGCCAAAAAGCTTTTTAAATTTAACCTTTCGGCCTTGAGCCGTGAAGGCGGGGCCGACGGGAAACCAGTAAACCGGCCCGAATTAGGTTTGTTTTGCATCTTTTGCATTTTCTTACCTAAAAGCCCCTGGCTTTAGCCATGGGGTAGTTTACCCTTGTTCTCCTTTGGTTTTTTAATCTTTTAAAAAATATAAGAGTATTTTCTTAGTGATTTGAGCCATTAATACCTATATGGTTTTATAGTTTGTCCGGTTATATATCCTTGAGAAAAACCGCGTTGAAATCCTGCTTTCCGGTGGAATGACCTTCCCTTTTCATAGGCATGAGAAAGTGATTGGTTAACCACGAAGAAGAACTGCTCTATAGACAGCTTTTGTGCAAAAGCAAATTCTTTTAAAGAGCAATGCTCAATAATAAAGTCTGCCTTTTTGGTATTGGTATCAAAAAAATCATCAGGGATTTCTTCAGCGTTTCTATCTCGATGGTATATTCTTACTGGATCTGTGTTTCTCCAGGAGGAAAAGTTACATACCCACTCATCTTTAGGTTGCATCGGGTTTACGTTATACCACCATTGTGTCCAGGTCTGTTTTTGCTTAGCCAAGGAAAATAGTTGCCATATTGAGCCGTCACTAGTGACAATCATTGTTGGGAAATGCGTATTTTGGATATAAGCTGTGATGGCACAGGAATTATCCTCAGAAGCAAAAACCTTCTGGGTAACAGCAATAAAAAATATAAAAACAATAAATAGATTTCGTTTCATACACCCCTCAAAAAAACTCGGTTCAAAGTATAAAAAATCATTAAATTTTTTACCTAACAAATAAAAGTAAGAAGGAATCTTGAAAAAGAATGTTTATTAAGGCATAATCACTTCGTTTTCCTAAGGAGATTGCTATCAATGAGAAGATCTATATGTTATTGCGATCCTGCACAAGCTATTGCAGGAGAGTCTAGAACCTGGAATTTTATCTATACAAGCGCAAACGATTTACCCAAGGGTACAAGAATTAAATTTGTCGTCGGATCTCAAGGTAGACCCAAAGAATGGCAACTCCCTTCTGATTTTGGAAAGAGCAATGTGATATGGCTTGAAATGCCGAATAAAAAAAGTGTGGCTGCCGAAGAGGGAGATACCTTAGATGCTTTTTATTTTACTTTGCCGGCGGCAGTTGAAACGGGCAGCGATTTTATCATTCATATAGGAACTTCTTTAAAAGATCAGGAAAAAAATGGCAGCCGCTGTCAATCCTTTACTCAGAGAAAAAAACAATTTATTATCTATGTGGACCCCAAAGGAAAAAATGATTTTAAAGAACCTGATTCGTTTCAACTAGATATCAGGGGAGGTCCTTTACACAATTTACGCATTATAACCCCCTCATTTGTCTCCCGCAATAAACGGTTTGATATTATAGTTCGCTTTGAGGATGCTTTTGGAAATTTAACAAATAATGCACCTGAAAACACACTAATTGAGCTTAGCTATGAACACTTAAGAGAAAATCTTCTTTGGAAACTTTTTGTTCCTGAGACTGGATTTATCACCCTTCCCAACCTCTATTTTAATGAGCCTGGAGTATATAAGATCCAACTAAAAAATCTACAGTCCGGAAAATCATATCTATCGAGTCCGGTGATGTGCTTTGCAGACTCTGAGCAATTGCTTTTCTGGGGGCAACTCCATGGTGAATTTGAAAAGATTGATGCTGCAGAAAATATAGAGTCTTATTTAAGACATGCTCGTGATGAGCTAGCTTTTCAATTCATTGCTAGTTCCTGTTTTGACAGTGAACAAGAAACTTCAAATGAGATTTGGAAAGCCATTGTTCAAGAAATCAGCGAATTCAATGAAGACGAAAGATTTTCTGCCTTTTTAGGGTTCAATTGGGTAGGCACTCCAAAAGAAGAAGGACTTAGACAATTTATTTATTTAAAAGATAACAAGCCCCTAATGCGAAAAAAAGAATTAAAGACAAACTCACTGAAAAAAATCTATAAAACCCATAATCCAAAAGATCTGATAGCTATTCCCAGTTTTACTATGGGAGAAACTTCAGCCTATGATTTTAAAGACTATAACCCTGAATTCGAACGTGTGGTTGAGATTTATAATGCATGGGGATCTTCCGAATGTCTATCTAATCAAGACAATGACAAACCTATTGAAGCTAATAAAGATGGAATTAGAGAATTCAAAGAAGGCTCTATTAGAGATGCGCTAAATAATAACTGCCGATTTGGATTTGTAGCTGGTGGACTTGATGATAGAGGTATCTATGCTAATTGTTATGACTCCTCTCAAATGCAGTATACTCCAGGTTTGACAGGGATAATTGCAAAAGAACAAACACGCGAGGCTCTTTTTAGCGCTTTGCATAAAAGACATTGTTACGCTACTACAGGTGAAAAGACCTTACTGAACTTCTTTATTGCTGGTGAGCCTATGGGCACTGAGCTCTCCTCTACTAAAAAGCCAGGATTGGTATACAACCGTTATATCAGTGGTTTTGTTGTTGGAACAAAGCCTATAAAAAAAATAGAACTAATCCGCAATGGCAAGGTGTTAACCACATTTCATCCAGATAACCAGGAATTCCATTTAGAGTTCGATGATAGTGAAATGTTATATGACATTACTATCCATGATAAGAATCAAGACATACATTTTGCCTATTATTATTTGCGTGTTGAACAAGAACATAATCAACTGGCCTGGTCCTCTCCAATCTGGGTAGATTGGGTTAAAGATGGCAAAATTGCTAAAAAAAGTAAAAAGACCAAAGCATAAATGAGCCTAATTTTAGCCTCCAGCTCACCCAGACGAAAAGAGATACTGGAATTTTTTAAGCTTTCTTTCAAACAAGCAAAACCCCAGTTTGATGAAGCTAAGTTAGTATTTCAGCACACAGCCGAAGATTATGTCTGTGAATTAGCGCATCATAAAGCATTATCACAAAAAGACATCTATCCAAACGATACTATCTTAGCGGCGGATACTTTAGTTTTTTTAGATGGAAAAATGTTATCCAAACCCGTTGATGCTACCCATGCCATGCAAATGCTTGCATCTTTATCTGGTAAATGGCATTCAGTATTTACAGGAGTAGCGGTATTGAGTGAGGGCAAAATGTATTCCCAGGCTGAAGAAACAGAAGTATGTTTTAATACGCTGACTAGACAGCAAATGGATCTGTATCATCAAGCATTCTTCTATATGGATAAAGCTGGTGGCTATGCCATACAACAAGCAGGTAGCATCATTGTAAAAAGCATCAAAGGCTGTTTTTACAATATCATGGGCCTTCCAATCAATACCACAAGACAACTATTGTCTAAAGTAGGGATTGATCTATGGCATCATTTAAAATAATAATTTTTTCTCTTATCTGCTTATTATGCAGTACTAATTATATCCATGGCTATTTCTCCGCTGAAGAAAAAACGCAGATCTACTTTCTTATGCATAAAAATGATGTAGTCGAAGCTCTGGAAAAATATAAAGCATTAAGTCAAAAAAACCATGCGCATGATTTTGAAGCCTTGCAGCAGATGTCATATATTTTACTTTCTCAAGGAATAGATAATTCTGAGGCCGAAATGCGTCAAGCTAGTCTTTTTGGCGCCGGACTTGCAGGCTCTTCAAAATCACTAAATATCTTGCAAAAAGGACTAACAACCCAAGACCCTTATACCCAACTGATCGCCCTTCATTTCATAAAAAACAATTTTGATACCCGCTCTGATGATTTGCTTTTGCGATCAATGCATTCAGATTTTTTGATGACAAGACTTGAAGCTGCGCTTATCTTAGCTCAACGAAAACATTATCGTGCAGCAGGACAAATTGAAGCCCTGATGCATAAACTGCCCGTAGATTATAAACCATTTTTCCCTTCTTTATTTGCTGCGCTATCGACTCCAGAATCTAATAGAATGATCAAAAAAATGCTCTATGATGAAAGTTTATACGTGCGCATCGAATCCATCTTAGCTACAGCTCATACTCAACAAGATGAACTGGTAGCTAATATAAGAACAAAGCTAGCGCATAGCAATATCGCAGAATTAGAAGCCAGTGTCTATGCCCTTGGCTTGCTACATGATAATTTGAGTTTTGAAAAGATTAAATCTCTTTTATCTGCTTCTGCTGTTAATGTCCGAGTAGCCGCAGCTAAAGCTTTATATAATTTAGGTGATAGACGAGGAAAAGAATTTCTGCTGAATTTAGCTAAAGAAAAAAACTTACTGGCAATATCTATGTTAGGTGAAATCCCTGGCAGCGAAGACATTTTAGCTAGCTTACTCGATGAAGACCTATCCATTCGAGTCAATGCTGCAGCCTCCCTGCTCAGATTAAAAGATCCTAGATGCGTACCTGTCTTGATCGAGATTCTGCTCTCAGATGAAAGAGACATAGCTCTTCAACCGAATTTTTCATTGGGAAGAACAATTCTATATTGGAAATTGGTGACTTCCAGCTCACAAAGGAAAAATGATCGCCTCTTTGATCCGAATCTTTCCATACACATAAAAAACCATTTTTTAAAACAGACAATCGACTTACAGGAAAAATACTTTCTAAAAATTGCAGATACCGTTTTTACATATAACCAAAATGAACTGGTCCCCACACTTATAACATTGCTTGAAAACTCTCAGTCAGTAAATAGCATTAAAATATTAAAAAAATTTACGAATAAATTAGGCTCTCCATTGATTCGTGATTACTGTAATCTCGCTCTATTTCGGTTGAAAGAAGAAGGTGATTATGAAGCTCGCATTACGAAATGGATCGAAGAGAAAAAAGATTTTCCATTAATTCGGCTTCGTCCTTTAGTTCCCTTCTTAATTCGATTTAAAGACACCAATTATCAGCTCACAGCTGAGGAAACATCACAACTTTTGATCGAAACTTATCTTGCTGTAGCATCAAGGCAAAATGAAAAAATGATCACCCTATTAATCGATGCAATTCAGACAGGAAAAATTATGAATCGCTACGTATTAGCAGGTTTGCTTCTCAAAGCCACTGAATAATTCCTCTGCATAAAATTATCTCGCAAGATATGATTGATGCATGTCTCGATTGTATTGGGTATTTATTATCTTATTTCTTATGATTATCTTCTCTGTAGGAAGTAATGAAGGTTTGCTTTCTACTATTAAAGAGATAGAACGCTCGCACAAGCATGATGAGTCAAATCTTAAAGTAGATCTAAAGAACCCCATTTTTGATAACGGAAGTTTATCTACTGAAGAAGGAGGGGTTATTTATAATAAGGATCTGCGCATCCAAGCTAAAAGCTTGAGATATACCAAGAAAAAAGAAAAGACTTATGAAATGCATAAGCTTCATGCTCAAGGTGCGCTAGTTATCCAATATAAAGATCGTATCTTTGTTGGAGAAAAAATCGATTATGATTTTACAACTAGCACAGGGACAATATATGACGGAAAAACCTATGCTTCTCCCTGGTATTTTGGTGGGGAGCGTATTGATCTATATCCTGACGGGAGTTTTTCAGTAAAGAATGCTTATCTGACTACTTGTGATAGCATAAATCATTCGTGGGACATTTTTTCAAAACAGATTAATGTGACTAAAAACGATTTGTTTGAAGCGAAATCAATCAGCTTTCGTCTGTACAAAACCCCTGTCTTTTATATTCCTTATTGGCGCATGAATTTAAAAAAATTCGCATCGCATTCTCCTATCATCAGCTATCAAGTCGATTGGGATAAAAGCGCTGGCCCAAGAGTTGGCCTACGTTATCAGGCATACTCATGGAAAGATTTAGCCCTGTTTCTGCGAGGGGATTGGCGTATGTCAAGGGGATTGGGCGGTGCTATAGAAGCACACTACCTACCTCAAAATATTGATATGAAAGTTTATTCACAAAATTACCTAGCTACTGACGTACTACCTAATGACCCAGAAAAAAAACAGCGATATAGAGTTCAAGGAGGAATTGACTGGACTAGTGACAATAAAAAAACTTCGCTTAAAGGAACCTGGGACAAATTTAGTGATAGAAATATGCCCTCAGACTTTGGAAGTAAAGATTTTGAAGTCGATACACAAAAAGTAACCCAATTATTTCTCAGGCATCAAGAAAATGAGGTTGTTGCTCTTTTACATGCAAAACCCAGAGTGAATAGCTTTGATGCGGTAGAACAGGACCTTCCTACCCTATTTATCCAAATGAGGCCTTTTCCGATTCCCTATTTAGGTATTATCAATGCAAACAACTCTAAATTATCTTATTTAGATTATCGCTTTGCCAAAAATGCACCTGCAGTGCTGCGTACAACAAAAATGCTGCGTTTAGAAACAAATCATGAGATCTATCGGCCTTTTGACTTGGGATTCATAACCATTACTCCTTATATAGGAGTTGTCGGGATCTACTATGGAAATACCCCATCCGGAATCTCAGCCGATGGATTAGGTTTAATCCGCTATGGAGGATCGATTAACTCTGCGATCTACAAAAATTATACCTCCTACAAACATCTTATCCTGCCAACGATTTCATACAATGGATATTCTACTCCTACCATAAGCGTGAATAACCATTTTATATTGAGTGACCAAGATGGCTATAACCGTATTAATGAGTGCTCTTTTGGAATAGATAATCAATGGTTTTTACGAGATAAGCCAGTAGGATTTGCTTCCTATGATTTTAATGTATACGCCAAAGCCTTTTTAGGTGAGAGCAAAATAAAAAATACCGTTCCCTACTTATTTTGTGACTTCACTACAAGATTAAATTCTTGGTCTTTGGCGTTATATAACAGCTGGAACTTTTGGAATCATACCCTAAATTATAGCGTTGCTCAATTCGGATGGACCATTAATGAGAACATTGCTTTTACATTAGAATTTCGCTACCGTTCACGCTATTACTGGCGCAAAGCGGATCACTTTAATTATTTTTTAGAACAAACAAGGCCACAACAAGACCTGCTTTTATCTCCTCTTTCTGATAAAAGAAATACTCTGCTCACAAATATCTTTGTTCGTCTTACTCCAACCTGGACATGTCATTTCCAATCTCACCACGGATGGAATCGGTCTACACAACCTTCCTATAATGAATTTAAATTCGATCTTACCAAATGGCTAAGCAGTAGTTGGAAACTATATTTAAGCTATGAACATACTAGAACTGACGATAAGGTATCCTTAGTTCTGTCTTTATTCAGTAAAACAAAAGAGATTTCAGTAGCTTTACCCAAAACTTCTATACCTTCCATCTTACCCTCATCAAAATAATTTTTCTCATTCCTAGCGAAAAAACTCTCTGTCTGTTATCTATGAAAAAAATGGATAAAAAATAGGTTTTCTTATGGTGGACACCTCGTCACAAAGCCCCTACGCTAAAATGCCTGTTGATGCTGTATTAAATCAACTGGGGACTAATCAAACCCATGGTCTTAGCACTGCGGAAGCTCAGCAAAAATTACTTCAAGTAGGGCCAAATTCTTTGGATGAAAAGCAAGAATCGCTTTTTAAAAAGTTAATAGTCTTTTTCTGGGGACCAATTCCTATAATGATTGAAATCGCAGCTATTTTATCTGGCGCATTGGAAAAATGGCCTGATTTTATTGTGATTTTAGCTATGTTATTCATCAATGCCGCATTAGGCTTTTTTCAAGAATACAAGGCGGGCAATGCCATTGCCGCATTAAAAAAGAAGCTGGCTATAGAAGCTCAAGTGCTTAGAGACGCTAAATGGCAATCCATTTCAGCCAAAGATTTAGTTCCGGGTGACATTATCCAAGTAAAACTGGGTAATATAATACCTGCAGATATTAAATTAGTGTCTGGTGAATATATCACTGTGGATCAATCGTCTCTAACAGGAGAATCATTGCCGGTCACTAAGAAGGTATCAGAAATCGGTTTTTCAGGAACCATTGTAAAATTAGGACAAATGGTTGGTGTCGTTACAGCAACAGGTATGAATACCTTCTTTGGTCGCACAGCCAAACTAGTAGGTGAAGCCAAAACGCATTCACATTTTCAAAAAGCTGTAATGAAAATTGGTCATTTTCTTATCTTTGCGACGCTAACGATCTGCGCGATTATCCTCGGTATTTCAATCTTTAGATTAGAAGTTGAACATTCTGTTCATGAAACCATTGGACAAATCGTCATATTTATCTTAGTTTTAGTTGTTGCCGGGATCCCGGTTGCTCTTCCTGCCGTGCTTTCTGCTACCATGGCAATTGGTGCTGGAAGACTGGCAGCTATGAAGGCTATTGTCTCCAAACTTACTTCTATCGAAGAACTGGCAAGTATGGATGTCTTATGTTCAGATAAAACAGGTACCTTAACCAAAAACCAGCTTACTGTAGGAAATGTCCAAACCTTTTCTTCCCAAAATGAAAAAGATATTATCAATGTGGCTTATCTAGCATGTACCAAGGACAATCAAGATGCTATTGATTCGGCTATCACCGCTAAAGTAGAAAACAAACAAGATTTAGATTCCTACAAACAAACAAAATTTACTCCTTTTGATCCAACAATCAAACGGACGGAAGCCATTATAGAAAAAGATGGTAAAACCTTTTATGTCATGAAAGGTGCGCCCCAGGTCGTATTAAAGCTCTGCAATCCAGATCAAAAATTATCTGATGGTGTAATGAAGTCAATCGAAGAATTTGCCAAAAAAGGCTACAGAACTCTTGGTGTTGCCAGAGCCGATGAACCTAATAAATGGAATTTCTTAGGTTTGTTATCAATGTTTGACCCTCCAAGATCTGATACTAAAGAAACTCTCGATCACGTAAAAGCTATGGGGGTTCATCCTAAAATGATTACTGGAGATCACGAGGCCATCGCAAAAGAACTGTGCGAAACTCTTGATCTTGGAACAAATATCCTGCCTATCGCCTCTTTTGAAGAAGAACACAAAGAAAAAGGAGAGCGTTTTGACGCCCTTGTCGAAAGCGCTGACGGTTTTGCAGAAGTGTTTCCCGAGCATAAATTCGACATAGTAAAAGTGTTTCAGAGAAAAGGACATGTTGTCGGCATGACCGGTGACGGGGTTAATGATGCCCCTGCGCTAAAACAGGCAGACGTAGGGATTTCAGTTGACGGAGCGGTTGACGCAGCTAAAGAAGCTGCGGATCTCGTGCTTACAGAGCCAGGTCTTTTGGTGATTTCACGAGCTATTGAAGAAGCTAGAAAAATATTTGGTAGAATGAAAAGCTACGCCATGTATCGTATTAGTGAAACCTGCCGTCTTTTGTTCTTTTTATTAGCGGCTATGCTTGTATTTAATGACCATCCATTAACAGCCATTATGATCATCCTTATCGCTTTATTAAATGATATTCCAATTATGATGATTGCCTATGATCATATGAGACCGCATTCTAAACCTGTTACGTGGAATATGAAAGAAGTCTTAATTATCTCTATAGGATTAGCAATCGTAGGTGTTGTGTCTACTTTTGGGTTATATTGGATTGGCGATAAATACTGGTTTACCACAGAAACGGATATGGTTCATAAGTTTCACTTGCTGAGAACACTGGCTTTTATGGGTATTTTATGTGGAGGTAACCTAACTATTTACCTAACGCGTAATATAGGCCCTATCTGGCAAAAACCTCTTCCTGAATGGAAATTTTTTGTAGCCACAATATTCTCACAGATTGTTGGTACGTTAGTCTCAGTGTATGGTTTGGGAACAGAAGATTTCTTGGGCATCGGATGGAAATACGTAGGCTATTCTTGGGTCTATATATTAATTTGGTTTTTAATCTGTATGCTTACTAAAGAAGGATTATATCGTATGATTGGCTATAAAAAAGGCTTCGGAGAAAAGTACGTAGGACAAGCTACCCACGAGCTCAAGCATTAAGAGTTTTTGGCTCTTTGTTTGATCTTCTTTAAATATGGCTCTAAACGTTTGCGATACTCTTTATCCTTTATGCGATCGATATATAATACACCGTTTAAATGATCATTCTCATGCATCACTTGCCTTGCTTTAAACCCTGTCAGTTTAGCTTTAAAGGACTCACCCTTCTCATTGAGAGCCTTAACAGTGATTCCTGTTGGACGCTCTACATCAATAAAAAGTCCTGGAAAGGAAAGGCACCCTTCTGTACTGGTTTCTAATTCATCTGCAGGATCGGAAAGTTCTGGGTTTACATAAACCTCACTTTCTCCCACCAGGTATTCTCCCTTTTCATTTTTATATAACGGCTTAATAATGAGTATCCGCCATAGCCCGCCTACTTGATTTGCAGCCAAACCAATATTATTTGGAGATGAATCTACGGTTTCTACCATGTCTTTAATCAATTTTTTGATCTCAGGCGTAAATTCTTTTACGGGTTTGGTTTTTTGTCTTAATACAGGCGCACCATAGAGCTCAATTTTCAAGATCATCAATCACCTATTGATTATCTGCAACTTGTTCAACAGCAACTTCTTTTGATGCTACAGTTTTTAGTCTGTGTAGTGAAGATGTCCAAAAAGAGAGCACTAAGCAACTGATTAAAAAAATACCTGCTAAGTAAGCTGTAAATTTTTTCAACACGTCCGCTGTAGAAGTTCCAAATAATGAGTTCCCGCTATCCCCTCCAAAAGAAGCCCCTAATCCCATGCTTTTAGAATCTTGCATCAAAATTACCGTAGCCATTAGTAGACTTAGAAAGAAGAAAGTAATTAAAAAGAAATAATATAAAAATGTCATAATAATCAATCCTTTGCATGCTGGATAATTTCTAAATATGAATCCGCTTTTAATGAAGCTCCTCCAATTAAAGCTCCATCAATATTTTCTTGAGCACTCAACTCAGCAATATTATCAGGTTTTACTGACCCTCCATATAATATGGATACTTGCTGGGCAACTCCTGAAGAAAATAGTTTTTCTAGTTCATCTCGCACAAACTTATGCGCTGACTCAGCAATTTCAGGTGTAGCCGTTTTACCCGTTCCAATTGCCCATACAGGTTCATACGCTATAATAATATGATCCATATCCCCATTTGACAGGTCTTTTAGCCCTTCAGTTAACTGCTTAGACAATACCTTTTTAGTTTCATTATTTTCACGCTGCTGCTCTGTTTCACCAATACACAAAATAACTTTTAGCTTATGTTGAAGCGCTGCTAATACTTTTTTATGTATAAAACTGTCTGACTCATTAAAGACATGTCTTCTTTCTGAATGCCCTAAGATTACAAAATGCACTCCCAAATCTGTTAGCATGGGCGGAGAAATTTCGCCAGTGAATGCACCTTTGTCTTCATTATGCATATTTTGTGCACCGATCATAATTTTAGTATTCTTGAATTCTTTTAGCAGTGGGTACAGCGCAGTGAACGGTGGAGCAATAAAATACTCTAGCTGACGCCCTGTAGGCAGCTTACTACTTAGCTCATGAAAAAATTGCTGTGCCTGCTCTATCGTCATATGCATTTTCCAATTGCCAGCAATAATCTTTTTTCTACTCATTCTAAAGGCCTTATCTACCTAAATTCATAAAATTCTTAATACATAATACTGGCTTTATGAAATGATTTGCAACCTCAAAATATCCTATAAAAAAAGAACTATAAATCGTTATACTAAATGTTATGAATACAGAGAAAAGAAATTTATTTACTGTCGCACAGCTTACTTTCGCCATAAAAGGAAAATTAGAACCCTTTTTTAGAAATATCTATGTAAAAGGTGAGGTAAGTAATTTAAAAAAACATTCATCCGGGCATATCTATTTTAGCCTGAAAGATGAAACTGCCCAGATTTCTTGCGCCCTATTTTCTCGTAATGCTAGTGCTCTAGAGCGTCTCCCTAAAGACGGAGATGAAATCACTGCCTATGCCGAAATATCTGTATATCCTCCAAGGGGCAACTATCAGCTTATCGTAAGATCTTTAGATTTCCAAGGCAGTGGCGAATTATTAAAACGTCTTCATCAACTCAAGAAAATTTTAGAAGAAAGAGGCTGGCTGGATCCTGCTATAAAAAAACCTTTACCACTGCTTCCTCAAAAAATTGGTATTGTTACTTCAGAAACAGGTGCAGCCATACAAGACATGATTCATGTGCTAACCAGGCGATTTGCGAATGTTCATATCATTTTGAATCCTGCTTCTGTCCAAGGTGAAAACGCTAAATATGAAATCTCCCAAGCCATTAAAGAATTTAACGAGTATCACCTCGTCGATGTAATCATTGTTGGCAGAGGAGGCGGCAGCCTTGAAGACCTATGGGCTTTTAATGAGGAAGTCGTTGCCAGGGCTATTTATGAGTCTAAAATTCCTATTATCTCTGCTGTAGGGCATGAAACAGACTTTTCTATAAGTGATTTTGTGGCAGACGTACGTGCTCCTACCCCTTCTGCAGCAGCAGAAATAGTGATTCAGGAAAAAACAATTCTAATCAAAAGACTAGATAACTTACGCGCTGCTATCACAAAACATATAGCCAATGTTTTATTTTACTACCGCTCACACCTACGCCGTATCAAACAAAGCCGCTGTTTAATAGATCCTACCTATCTTTTTAGAGAAACTTGGCAAAGTATCGATGAAAAAAAAGAATTGTTAGATGACCTTTTAAAAAACGCCTTATTACAAAGAAAGCATAAATTAGAACTGTTTCATAAACAGCTACATCATTTAAATCCCCTGCATCGCTTTAGACAAACCAAGCAATTACTTCAATCGCACCATATGCAAATAATTAGGGCGATTAAAAATCAACTGCTTATAAAACGAGATAGGCTAGAAAAGTTAATCTCTCATTTAAAAAGTATTGATCCCAAAAATTTATTAAAAAAGGGCTATAGCATTCTTTTTTCAAAAAAAGATAATAGTCTGATCTTATCCACCAAAAATATAGCAAAAGATGATATGATCGTAGCTAAGATCGCTGATGGAACGGTCCAAGCTACAGTAACTACTGTGGAGGGTTATGAAAAATAATTTTGAAAAGGCTTTTGAACGTTTAGATACTATATTAAAGGATCTCGATGAAAACCAAGTGTCTTTGGAAGATTCTTTAAAGTTGTTTGAAGAAGCTGATACTTTGATACAAGACTGTGAAAAATATCTGACTTCTGCTGAAAAAAAAGTAGAGAAACTTATTAGGGAAAGAGAAAAAAACACTTTGGAACTCGATAGCAATGGCAAGCCTAAAACCACAAGCTATTCTGTTGAAGCAACCAATAGTCTTGCAGCTAATACTGAAGAAACGCTTCCTTTTTGAAAAAAGACTTGGCGAACTAAGACTAAGTAGGTTAATAAAAAGAAAGGGATTAAATAGAGGAATATTATGATCATCGCTCTTTTCCCCAATGAAGACAAAAAAAAGACGATAGAACTTTCCAACAAAATTATCGATTTTCTCAAACAGAAAAAGATAACTGTTGTTTCTGATGCAAGCAAAAGTCAACTGTTAAAAATTCCTCCTATCTCATCCGTTAATCCCGAAGAAATACGTTTTTTAATTTCTCTCGGCGGAGATGGAACCATCTTAAGACTCTATCATCAACATTCAGAATTGGAAGCCCCAATTTTAGGTATTAATATGGGCAATTTAGGATTTATGGCTGACGTACCAATAGAAGATGTGTTCGTAACGTTAGATGATCTAATTGCAGGTAATTTTACTGTCGAAGAAAGAATGGTTATGAGCACCACAACTAAGAGCAAAAAGCCTTTATATGCTGTAAATGACCTTGTGATTCACAGAGGAGCCAATTCCAGCTTGATTGAACTTGAATTACATGTCGATCATCAATATTTCAATACTTTCGTAGCTGACGGTTTAGTTATCGCCACTCCAAATGGATCTACAGCCTATTCATTAGCCGCAGGCGGTCCTATTTTAAGTCCTCAGCTGGATGCCTATGTGATTACTCCAATTTCCCCTCATACTATTTCTAATAGACCCGTCGTATTAGACGCCTCTCACACTATCCATCTTACTTATATGAATGACTATAAACATCCTATTGAAATCAGAGCAGATGGAAACGACTCTTGTCAGATAAAAAAAGATGAACCAGTAAAAATTGCTAAATGTTCTAAAAAATTTAGATTAGTAAAATTAAAAAGACATGATTATTTCTCAGTGCTGAGAACTAAGCTCGGCTGGTCTGGAAAAATGCATTAATTCTGTAAAACACGCCTCTAGACAGTTTTTCAATTTAATATTCCTTCCAATGCCCAATCTGGTCTGTTCTACTAACTGCTGAAGTTTTTCTAATGAAGGCAAAGACATTAAATTCTGTGACTGTAAGAGTGGCAAGTAATCAGCAAAGTATAATCCTGAAGTTTCAGCACCATTTTTTAATGCAAAAAGATCGCGAAACCACATAAGAATCTGTGAAAACAACAAATCGATTTCCTTATACCAAATAACATGATCTTCTTCAGCAATCGGATATAGGCTATCCAATTTAATGAGTTTTTCCATCATCAGATAGGCGGTGTCATCCAGGTGAGCCAAAATATTCACTAACTGCTTTCTTCTCTCATGGTAATGCTGATTTGTAGCTATTGAATAAGCAATCGCTAAAGATCCTTCAGCTAAAGTAGCTATCTGATTGGCATCCTGCGTGCTTTGATGAAACTTTTGTTCTAGGTGTGTTTTTATTTCCTTTTGCGATAGAGCTGTAAAACCTATTTTCATACAACGAGATAAGATTGTAGGAAGTAAATCCTCTGAATGAGAAGTAAGAAGAATAATATAACTGTCTAGTGTTGGTTCTTCTAAAGTTTTTAATAAAGCATTGGAGCTAGTAACGAGCATACGTTCTGCATCGTGTATGATAAACACTTTTGCTTTAGCTTCAAACGGCTGCATAGATACATTATCAATCAAATCCCGGATCATTGCTATACTATGCATTGCTGTCTTCCCTTCAGGGCGATATACATGAAGGTCCGGATGCGTTTCATTTTCAATTCTAGGTTTAGCCACCAGCTCACCTTTTGGGTACATCAAAGCTTGAGCAATCTCTTTTGCAAAAAGGCTTTTGCCAATACCATCTGGACCATAAAACAATAATGTATTAGCTACTAAATTGTCTTTTATGATCTTCTGCAAAAAGTGTTTTGCTGGTTTATTCCCTATCAAATCAGAAAATAGCATTTGTCTCCTAATAGGTCTGTCTTCATATATTAAACACAATCTGCTTTAATTTTTAAGAACGAACTATTTCAATGTTACATCCCAAAGATGTTAGAGGAAAGAAATATCTATTTAAGTATTGGTCTCTAATCATATCCATTTCTTCAGCAATTTGTTTAAGTTTAGCTCCAATTTCTACTCGATGTCCCGCTAGCTCGACAACCCTTTGTATTTTAGCACACTCTACTTTCAAAGACCTTTCTTGAGTCGCTAACTCAGTAATAGTTGTAGAGGTTTGATATAATTGAAAAACTTTTTCAGCTAATTGAAGAGCCATCAGGTAGGGTTTCATATCAGCATTTTCTTTTAGAAAAGCTTCTGCTTGTGCTTTGAATGCAGATATCAGCTCCGCTACTACTCCTGTAGAGGCTGCTGCACCTCTTGCTGCCATATTCAGTCTCCTAATTTTTGAAAAATAGCCTAAGAGATTCTTATTTTTATAGAAAGCACAACAGAAATAAGAAGGAAATTCTTTTCAATAATTAATTTTTTTGCGAGGATACAATTAATAATTTTATTAGTAACGTTGTTATTACATCTTATGGTCTCAGAGGAGGATCTGAATGAAAACATCGATTAAATTTTTCTGCTTGTCATTATTATTAGCTGGATGGTCATTATATGCTGACGGATCTACAGTAGATATCACTCCTGACTCTCCTTCCTTTTTTGATTTAGATCAACCCGTTGAGGAAGCTGATACTTTAGTAACTCCCACAGAACATGAACAATCTGATACGGATGACGATGACAATGATGATGATGAAGACCATGATGATTTTTTCAGTGACGACTCTGATGATGATTCAAATGATTCACAACAGAATCAAGATTATGATGATCCAACACCTGGATATGCAGCACCTGACACTTCTTCAATGAAGAGTGCTCCTAACAACATTGCAGATCTGAATGAACAAAAAAACTTACAACCTATATATAATGCTCCTTATAGATTAAATTTACCTGGTAGCTGGACATTCTTTACTACTGCAAAAGTATTAGTATGGAGACCTCAAGAAGAATATTTATATCTAGGATATCGACTTCCTTTGGTGCCCTCTAGAGATCTGGGTGATCGAGTAAATTTTGACTTCAAGTACAAACCAGGATTTAAATTAGGCTATGGCAAGAGCTTCCCTTATGATAACTGGGATGTATTTGTGGAATACACTTGGTTATATAGCCATCAAACAACAAAGACAAAAGAATTAGCCAATCCCCGTGGAATAGTTCCATCATGGGATGGTTCCGTCATATTAAATGGCCTTGCGAAAATGAAAGGCATATGGACTCTCCATACAAATGTTGTTGATGGTATCTTAGGAAGAAAGTATCAAGTTGGTGATAGATTTTATGCCCATCCATTTATGGGAATAAGAGCTACAGTCATTCCTCAAAAATTCACAGAAACCCATTATACAAATGGTATAAGATCAGACACCCGTACCACACAAAGTACATGGGCTATAGGTCCTCGTTTTGGAATAGACTCTTGGTTTAAAATTACAGATTCTTTTCGTGTTCTTTCTACTTTTGCCTTAGCAGAACTCTATCAAGAGTTTCGCATGTATTATAGAGCCCAAAACAACACCAACCCCCTTGTTCTTACCAGACAAAACAAGCGATTATATAAGACAATTATACCTAATACAGAGATGTCATTAGGTTTTGCATGGGGATGCTATCTGCTTGATAACTTTGCTCATTTTGATATTTCTGCTTCATATGATTTTAACGTGTTTTTTAATCAAAACGAGCTCAAAAATTTTGTTTCAAGGGTATATGAAATGGGTAGTAGAGTAGGAAACTTATATTTTTCAGGATTAACTTTTACTGCAAAATTAGACTTCTAAGCTAGGGAGACAAATAATGAATTATGTAACGATTAAAAAACTGTTAATTTTATCTTGCGCGATATGTGCTGCAGGATTTGCGGATCAAACCACGGATGAAAATAGTGTCCCCTACACCATTCAGCAACCAGGTTTGCCAGAAGGATATAATGCCCCAGCAAGCATAGATGTGAAAGGCAAATGGGATTTTTTTACTTCAGCCCAATTTATTTATTGGCAGCCTAGTGAAACCTATCTATCTCCTGCTTGGAAACCTAGCGTTGGTTTTATAAACCCCAACACCTTTGTTGAAATGGATTTTAAGTTTCATCCTGGCTTTAAAGCTGGTGCAGGCATGATATTTCCAAGAGATGATTGGAGTTTATATGCTGAATACACATGGATGCGTATTCATGATCAAGTTACCGGAGAACAAATTTTTGTACAAAATGTCTCTGATAACTTATATCCAAGTTGGTTGGTATTCGATCACTGGGGAAGAACTCAATTTGAAAAAGCTGTTGGAAATTGGCATCATAATACCAACATCATCGATCTACAACTAGCTAGATCTATGTATGCTGGAACTGCTCTTTCATTAAAACCATATTTAGGGCTTCGTGGAACGATTATGCCACAGCGTTATCAAGTTGATTATCATTACAGAGCTGCCTTACATCCCTTTCCTGTGATTTTAAAAGCCAAGCAAAAAACATGGGCTATAGGTCCTAAACTTGGAATCGACATTCAATATATGTTTGGTAATTTTTACAAATTAACAGGTGGAGCTTTCTTTGCCCTATTACAGCAGCACCACAGAATGCATATGAACCAACGAAGCGATCAAGGCGTAACTACCTATTATAATATGAAAGATAAATATAATAATTTTAGTGGTAATCCAGGTCTATATTTAGGATTAGGCACTGGAATGTATATCTATAATGGTAATGCGCATGTAGATGTAACAGCTACCTATGATTTTCAGGTCTTTTATAACTACAACATGATGCGCAACTTTTATGGTCATGAGTTTGCTGCAATAAATCATGCTAGAATCATCATTGACTATGGTTCGCTTTATTACCAAGGCTTGACCCTAGCAGCACGAGTAGATTTTTAATTAATTGAAGGAGAAAATAGTTATGAAATTGAGTAAAACGATTTTTGTTGTTACAGCAAGCTTTTTATCCTTAATGAATGCAGCTGACACCGATATGCCTTCAATTGATAATTCTTCAATGAATCAAGGGCATGATTTAAATGCTAACCAAATGATCACTGGTATCAATGCATTTAATGGCATAGATATCCTAAGAGATTGGGATGTATTTACCACCGTAAAATTTAACTATTGGCAGGCTCAAGAAGACTGGCTTGAGCTAGCTGATCGCCGGCCTGTTAATGCCAATAACTCTGCTGGAGATAAAATCAGACTAGGTTTTGATTTTAAACCAGGTTTTACTGTTGGAGCAGGTGTAAAAACGCCATATGATGGATGGGAGCTATATACAGACTATACCTATTTGCATTCAGAAAATTCTGTTAGCGAAAAGGCTCTGAGCACATCGTTTGGATTAGTAGGTATCTGGAAAAACTCTGAAACCACTAACTTTACCTTAGCAACAGGAGCTGACGGCCATTGGAGGCTCAATACCCATATATGGGATGTCCATGCAGCCCGTAATTTCTTAATCGGAGAAAAACTATCCCTAAGAGGCCACTATGGTTTCCGTACTTTTTTCCTACCCCAACACTATAGAACAGTATTTCATTTTGCTACTGGATGGAATCCTCAAACTCGAGCTAAGCAACAAACTTGGGGATTTGGGCTTAGAACAGGCATAGATCTCAACTACTTACTATGGTATGGAATACGCTTTAATGGTGGGGCTTCATTGACAACTGCCTATCAAAAATTTAGACTTGACCTACAAGACCAGCAGGACTTGAATCCGCAACAGTTACATCAGCATTTTAAAACCTCTTTCAGTATGATCACTCCTAATCCAGATCTTTATTTAGGTCTTGCTTGGGGTATGTATTTTAATCAAAGAAAGGTACACGTTGATTTAGCAGCTAGTTACTTGTTCTCTATGTTCTTTAGTCAGAATCAAATGTTTGATCTTTTAAACCAAGTTGAACCAGAAGGTCACTGGGGATTTAACGGACAGAATTCCGGTGCTGGAGACTTATATTATCAAGGGCTAAGTATTGCTTTAAGATGCGATTTTTAGTCTTTCGCATTATTATTGAATAACATAAATGTGATTGGGCAACTTTACTGGAATGCCAATATCTGGACCCTGTAGATCGCTTTCCTGATCCCCAACTGTCATCATAATTGTATAGCCCTGGTTAGTGATCATCTTTCTCATAGCAGACTTATACGCTTCAATAGATTGGTATTTATTAGTAGGGAAAAAATAGATCCTCTCAAAACCAGTATAGCCTACTTGTTTTAAATTTCTGATGGTATATGGCTTTAAAAATTCAGATCTAGCAGTAACAAAGAAAATCGTTACCCCTCGATATTTTAGATAGTTGTATAATCGCAAAGTAGGTTTGAGAGCAGGCAAGATCTGCGCTTTTTCTTGTTGTTCATAAAATTCTTGCAGATACCCAAAATTAATCTCTTTTTGAATGGGGTATAAGGATATACATGTATCATCGATATCAAATACAGCGGCTAGCTTTTCTCCATCAACAGCATCTTCAATAGCCACGGCGGCTTCTTGTTGCGCAGCTAAAGTGATTTTTTCTAGTTGTTTTTCATAGCTCCCCGCTTCATAAAACTGCTCTACTCTTTGAACGGTAACAAAAAGATAGGGTGTCGTAGGACAGTTGGATGAGCTATTTTGACAGCCAGTGAAAATAAGTCCTAAGATAATCAAAAAGCTCAAACGTTTCATTGATATTCCTTTTGAGCTCATTGTAAAAATTATTTTTATTTAATCAAGCGATAAAAATGAAATGAGGTTTTGTTTGCGCTGCGAGTCTAAACTAACTTGCGGCCTAGCCTTAGCAATCAAAGAATACATTTCATCTACTGATTTCCCAGTCATCTTACATAAAGTAGCAATAGCTGCTTGAGCGCTTCTCCCTTTACCCGCTTGGCAATGAAATAATACCGATTCTCCTCTTTGTATGGCCGGAATAACGATATCATTAATCTGCTGTAAATCATGATGAAGAATCACACTTCCATCGACATAAGGAAAGTCATGAACAGCGACTCCCTTTTCTTCCCAATCTTGGCGTGTCATCACTTTTGCAATAAATTCAGGTACTTCTTCGACTTCCCATCTTTCGGTTAAACATATAATATGTTTTATTCCTTGCGAAACTAGCCAAAGCCCCTGACTTTGCAGCGGCAAAGCCCCTAAAAAGATTTTTGCTCCATTGTCATAAGATGCTATTAGATCCGTATGTGATCTGATAGATGTAAAATAAGAATCTTGTCTAAGATTCTTATAAAAGGTCCATCTACCATCCACTATAGGCTCATAATCTTCAGTTAGATTAGGCAAAGAAAAAGAATTGTGATACATAACAGATAATTCTAATTGCAGTTTCGGCCAGCCGAAATATCCTAATGATAGAGAAGACATTATACTAACAAACATAGAACCAAAACATAGCTTTGGCAAAGCAACTAAACTCACCACCTGAACCAATCTAGAATGCACAGCATCTCTAACCCTAGCTGTAACATAATAGGTTATAGACCATAATGAATGAATAATAAAAGCCATGATGTTCTCTTATTTCTATTAGAAAAGTCCTATTATACGACAAAAATAATTAAAAATTAATATAAATATAATTCAGATTTTTCTTATTATATCTATAACTGTAGAAAACACTTCTTCTGGGCTATTAGAAGCATCAATAACATGGATTCTACCTGGATGCTCTTTAGCCAGTTTTAAATACTCTTCTCTAAGCTTTTTATGAAATTCTAGACTTTCTGATTCTAACCTGTCAAATGCATCACCTTTTTTTCGTTTCAACCCCTCTTCGGCAGATAGATCTAAGAAAAAAGTTATATCTGGCTCTACATCCTGCGAAACAAAGGCACAAAAGTGTTTTATTACCTCTTTATCTAGCCCTCTTGCAGCCCCTTGATAGGCTATCGTTGAATCATTAAATCGATCACAAAGCACTGTTTTTTGCTCAATAAGGGCAGGTTTAATCACTTTATCGACATGCTCAGCTCTAGAAGCTAAGTAAAGGCATAGCTCTGTGATAGATGCCATTTGTTCTTTATGAAGAATAAGGTTTCTGATTTCTTCACCAAGCGGGGTTCCGCCAGGCTCTCTTGTAGAAATATAAGTTATTTTTTTTTCTGAAAAATAGGTTTCTAATTTTTTAATAAGGGTGGTTTTGCCAACGCCTTCGCCACCCTCAAATGTAATAAATAACGCTTTTCTCATTCTTCTGGCGCATCAGCTGCTTCAATTTTTTGAACAGCTGTTAATTTATTTCCTGCTTTTAGTTGTACTAACCTTACACCTTGAGTAGAACGTCCCATCACACGTACGTCTTTCATGCGTATACGCAAGGTTTGTCCTGTATTAGACATGAGAAGCACACTATCATCGTCATTTACTTGCAGTGCACGCACCACAAAACCGTTTCTGATGCTGGTTAAGATAGATCTTACTCCAACGCCGCCACGGTTAGTTTGTCTAAAGGTATCTACTTTAGAGCGTTTGCCATAGCCATTTTCACAAACAACAAGGATATTCTCATCACCATTGACGATTTCACAGGCAACGACGCAATCATCTTTGTTTTTCATGGTTACACCGCGAACACCACGGGATACCCTTCCCATTGAGCGCACTTGACTTTGATCAAAGCGTACAGCCATACCATTTCTTGTAAATAGCATGATCTGCTGTCCTTCTTTAACTAAAGAAGCTTCGATAAGTTTATCACCATCATCTAGCTTAATAGCATTAATCCCCTTTCTTCTTTGGTTAGAATAGGCAGACATTTCTGTTTTTTTAACAACCCCTTTATGGGTAACCATTAAAATACAGGTATTTTCTAGATATTCTCTGAAGTTCAATACCGCTGTTATGCGTTCTTCGGGTTGTAGGTCTTCTAGTAAATTGATTAAAGGTTTACCTTTAGACCGTCTTCCGCTATCCGGGATTTGCCAAGTTTTAAGCCAATAGCATCTTCCAAGTGTAGTAAAGATAAGAAGATTATCATGTGTCGAAACAACATAGATCGATTTTAATGCATCAGTTTCCTTTTTCACATCAAAACCAATTACGCCATGCCCCCCTCTTCTTTGCTCTCTAAACACGCTGATTGGCATACGTTTTATATAATCATCTTCAGAAATAGTGACTACCACCTGCTCATCAGCGATAAGGTCTTCCATTTGGAATTCCCCTTCAGCAGCTACAACTTTTGTTTTGCGTGGTGTTTTATCGATTTTTTTGATTTCTGTGAGTTCTTCAGAGATAATATCTCTTACCATTTGCTCGCTAGCTAAAATCGCTTTGTAATGCGCAATTTTATTCAAAAGTTCTGCATGTTCATTTTGAATTTTTTCTCTTTCAAGACCGGTTAATTGATACAAGCGAAGATCTAATACTGCATGCGCTTGTTTATCAGTAAATGAGAACAGGCTCATCAATTCAGTTTTTGCTTCATCCCGATTGTTTGAAGCTCTTATAATTTTTACAACTTCATCTAGATGGTCTAACGCTTTTAAATACCCTTCTAAGATATGCGCTCTCGCTTCTGCTTTTTTAAGCTCATATCGCGTGCGCCGTCTGATTACTTCAATACGATGCTCTACCCAAGCGGCGATCATATGCTTGACGTTCATCGTACGAGGCAAGCCTTTATCTAAAGCAAGCATATTGCAGCCAAAAGTAACTTGCATATCGGTGAATTTGTAAAGCTGGTTAATGGTTACTTCTGGAATCTCACCCTTTTTGAGTTCTAAAACAACTCGAAGGCCATCTTTGTCAGACTCATCTCTGATATCTGAAATACCTGTGAGTACTTTATTTGAAACATGCTCTGCTATGGTTTCAATAAGTCTTGCTTTATTTACATTGTAAGGAACTTCACTAATAGCAAGTATCTGTTTTCCATTAGCCTTTTCCTCGACATCGATTACTGCTCTTACAGTTAATTTTCCTCTTCCTGTGTGATAAGCTTCTTTAATACCTCTATAGCCACAGATCACACCCCCTGTTGGGAAATCAGGTGCAGGCATCACCTGCATAATTTCATCAACTGTAGTTGCGGGATTATTCAGTACTAATAATGTTGCATCAATTAACTCTCCGAGATTATGTGGAGGGATATTCGTTGCCATACCCACAGCAATACCTGAAGAACCATTACAAAGCAGATTAGGAAATTTGGCTGGGAAAACGGTCGGTTCTGTTTTTGTTTCATCGTAGTTTGCCACAAGATCAATGGTATCTTTTTCCAAATCTTCCATTAATGACATGGAAGCTGTGGTAAGCCTAGCTTCAGTATAACGCATTGCGGCAGGAGGATCCCCGTCAATTGATCCAAAGTTTCCCTGACCGTTGATCAGTGGATAACGCATCACCCAATCTTGAGCCATACGAACAAGCGTTGGATAAATAACCGTTTCACCATGGGGATGATAATCACCGGATGTATCCCCTGAAATCTTCGCACACTTACGGTGTTTACCTCCGGGAGATAAGTTTAGTTGTTTCATCGCATAAAGAATACGACGCTGTGAGGGTTTTAGCCCATCTCGAACATCAGGAAGAGCTCGGGATATAATCACAGACATCGAATAGCGCAAGTAGCTTTCTTTCATTTCCTCTTCGACATTGCGCGGTTCTATACTTTCATTTTTGACGTAGGTCATGAACTCTCTCCTTTTATATATCTAAATTTTTGACCGAAAGCGCATGTTGTTCAATAAAATTTCTTCTAGGTTCAACATCTTCACCCATCAACATTGAGAACATATGATCCGCAGCAATAGCATCTGGTAATGTAACTTTGAGCAAAGTACGTACTTCAGGATCCATTGTTGTTTCCCACAGTTGATCTGCATTCATTTCACCCAACCCTTTATACCGTTGGATCTCTATACCTTTTTTACCATTAATCCTTAAAAAGTCGATGAGCTCTTTAAGAGTATAAACAGTAACTACAGGATGATTTTCTTCAATAATATCAAACAGCCCATCACTAGGAACGATATATTGATCTATGGTCAAGCCATATTCTGATAAGGCGGCTTCGATAGATAGCATGGTTTTCATATCAAATAACTCTGTAAAATGCAGAGGTTTGAGATGAAACGCCATCATATCTTCAGTTCTTTCTTCTTCAGGGATTGAAGCTAGAGTTTCCTCATGTTGTTTTCGTTGATACAGCTCATTTTCTTTTTTTAGTTCTACCAGCTCTTCATCTGAATAAATAAATTTGGTCTTGTCCCCAAAATTTACTTCATATTGCGGTAATCTACCCTTTTCATCTTTTGCTGCTAAAAACTCTCTAAATGGTAACCCCTTTCTCTCAATAGAATTGATGAATGACTCAACATTTTGAGTTGCTTTGAGCAGTTTTTTTACTTCGGTAGCTTCAAGCTCATCATTTTTGTTATATATCTTAAGTTTAATATCGCTAATTCCAAGCTTTAATAGATGTTCATCCATCTCTTTTTCGCTATGGATATAGACCGCTTCTTTTTTACGTTTCAAGCGATATAAAGGTGGCTGAGCGATATAGATATAATTATTCTCTATTAGCTCCAGCATATGACGATAAAAGAAAGTAAGCAGTAGCGTACGAATGTGTGAGCCGTCAACGTCGGCGTCCGTCATGATAATCACTTTATGATAGCGTAGTTTTGAAATATTGAAATTATCTTTGCCAATCCCACATCCGAGGGCAGCAACCATCGCCCCCACCTCTTGATTTTTCAATACCTTTTGCAGTCTTGATTTTTCTACGTTAAGAATTTTACCTCTTATCGGCAAAATAGCTTGAAAGCGTCTATCTCTTCCCGCTTTTGCTGAACCGCCCGCAGAATCTCCCTCAACAATGTAAAGTTCGCAAAGCTCGGGATTGGTTTCTTGACAGTCTGTCAGTTTGCCAGGAAGGCGCGCGCTGTCCATCGCCGTCTTTCTAATGGTTAATTCTCTAGCTTTCTTAGCGGCTTCACGAGCCATAGCTGCTAAAATTACTTTATCTACGATAATTTTTGATATAGCAGGGTTTTCTTCTAAGTAAGTAGTGAGCTCTTCCCCTGTCACTTGTTGTACCACAGAACCAACATCACTATTACCTAGCTTTTGTTTTGTCTGTCCTTCAAATTGTGGGTTAGGAACTTTTACTGAAATAACAGCGGTTAAGCCTTCTCTCATATCTTCACCAGACATCGATACCTTATCTGCTCTATTGATCTGGTGGGATTTAATATAGGTGTTTAAAACCCTTGTTAGCGCCGTTGAGAATCCAGTAAGATGCGTACCACCTTGTCTGGTAGAAATATTATTTACATAGCTTGCGATTGTTTCGGTATAATTTTCATTCCACTGCATCGCAACTTCAATTTCAATAGGTCCATCATGTCCTTCTCTTACAGAATGAAAATAAATCGGCTTTTCAAACAAAGGTCCTTTGGATTTATTTAAATAGGATACAAAAGAACTGAGTCCACCATCATAATTAAAAGAAACATCTTCTCTACCATCATCGTTCTCATCAATAAAATTAATGGTGATTCCTTTATTTAAGAAAGCAAGTTCTCTAAATCTAGATAAAAGGGTATCGTAATCAAATACTACTGAGTCAAAAATTTTGGTGTCTGGCCAAAAGGTAATTATTGTGCCTCTTTTTGAAGTGGCACCTGAGTCATGCATCGGTTTTACAACCTTACCACGCGAAAACTCCATTTCATAGGCTTCGCCATCTCTATTAACTCTTGCAATAAGTTTTTCTGAGAGCGCATTAACGCAAGAAACACCAACGCCATGAAGACCGCCTGATACTTTGTAAGAACTCTTGTCAAATTTACCACCGGCATGTAAGACCGTAAGAACTACCTCAAGTGCAGTGATTTCTCTTCCTTGTTTTTTAGATTCTTGTTCATGTTTTGCAATCGGTATACCACGTCCATTATCTTCAATAGATATAGAACCCTCTTTATGCAAGGTAACTATGATCTCTGAACAATAGCCGGCCATTGCTTCGTCAATACAGTTATCAACTACCTCGTAAACAAGTTGATGCAAGCCTTGTTTACTCGTATCGCCAATGTACATCCCCGGTCTTTCACGAACTGCCTGCAGTCCTTCTAAAACGGTTATCGAACTTGCATCATATTTTTTTTCTTTTGCCATTGTAGTCATACCTTCAAATCTCTTTTTTTGTTATTTATCTAATGGTGAAACGTATGTCTTCAATCGTTTCTTTAGTAAATATATCTTGTAATATGTTTAATAACTTTTGTTTCTCATGCTTGCACAGTAAGCTATAAAGCGTCGAGCTCTTCACTCTTACATACAAAACTTTATTTTTAAAAGCTACAGCTTCCGTCATTGGCGCTAATTTTTCACCTATAATTTCGGGCCATTTTTCTAAAATTCTATTGGGCTTTTGTAAATACGTTTTTTCAATAGTTAACATGGAATCTTGCAATAATCCTTGGATAGGACTAATAGTATTTTGATCAGCTTTTACATATCTTTTAAATTTACGTTTCATCGATTTTACAACAATTCATGCCCCTAAAAAAAATATACGCCACTGAGTTCAAAAAAACAAGCTTTTAGTTTTGCAATTTGGGTATGAATAGACTGACTAAATAAGAGGGATATCTATTCGAGTAGCGCATCACTTTAATATTATAAAACAATTTAAAAACTTAGAGTAAAAAATCTCAAGTCCCAAATAATGCATTCATTGCAAGCTTACCAATAATTGCTCCAAGAGCTGCACCGCCAATGCTTGCAATTATCTTTTTATTTCTTTCTGATTCAACAGAAAAAGTTCTTCCATGCACTACCCTTTGATAGGTTTCTTCAATAATACCAGCACAGATATATGCTATTGAGCTATTATGTTCGACTAGCACTCCGCCTACAGCTCCAAGCGCAGCTCCTCCAATGACTCCTATACAAGATCCTAAATATGTCATATTCTCTCTCTCTTTTTTGAGAACGATTTTAACCCATATACATATGTTCTTCAAGACTAAAATAAGTACTTGCTACTGAAATTAACAAAATTAATTGATAGTCAAAAAGCCCTATTCCCAATGTCTTTTCAGGGCATTGAGTGCCACCTTAGTTACAATTGCTCCAACAGCTGCGCCTCCAATAAGGGGTATTATTTCTGGATACTCTAAGTCTGCATTGTTTTTACCATGAACAAGCCGGCTATATCCTTCTTCAATAAGAGCTACGCCAACTTTTGCTAAAACACCTATCAGACCTTCATCATTTACAAGTGTAATAGCACCGCAAGCTCCAACAATAGCTCATCCGGTAATACTTACAACTGATACGAAGACATTTTATCTTCTTGGTTATGCAATAAATAAATGGGCCAAACCCCATGAAATAATAAAATAAATTGACATAGATAAAAAATCATTAAAGGCGGTCACTATAGGTCCTGAAGCAACTGCTGGATCAACGCCAATCCTTGAGAAAAACAGTGGTGACAATACTCCTAAAAATGTTCCAGCAAAACAAGCTCCAATTAGTCCCATTGAAACCATAGTTCCTAGAGCAAATGATGATAATACCCCGTGGGGGAAAAAAAGCATATGGATAACATATACTAATAGACCTACAACTACCCCAAAAAAAGCTCCGCTAAAAAGACCTATACTAAACTCTTTTATCATCGCTTCTTTACGCCTTGAAGAGCCCAACATCCCAAGTGCCATACTTCTAACCAGTACCGTTGAACACTGTATCCCAATATTTCCAGACATCCCCGTAATTAATGGAACAAAGAATAAAATAAAGGTTAATAACTTACCACCATGTTGATCAAAAGCGGACATAACAGAAAAGTTTACTAACCCTGCAATAAGAGTAACAAATAGCCACGGTGAACGAGATAAAAATCGTTTTAAAATCGGCTCAAAAAGTGTTTCTATGGTTCCCCCTATCTGCCCTAATCGCGAGTCAGCAAGGTCTTCCATCGCTTCAATCACCTCTTCATTTGGAATCACCCCCAGTAGCTTATTATTTTCATCGACTACAGGAAGTGAGGATAATTTGTATTTTTCCACAATATCTACTACTTTTTCTCTAGACGCATTCACATCAATTTTATGCTCGATTTGTCGCATGATCCGTTTTAATGTGGTATTCATTGCATTAACTAATAAATTTCTGCTAGGAACATACCCTATGAGTTCTTGATTTTCATTTAAAACATATATCCCCTTAACAAAATCAATGCGCGGATTATCTCGTATCACTTGCGAAGCTTGTTTTATGGTAATATTCATATCAAAAGCAAAAAAATCACTCGTCATTAGTCGTCCCGCACTATTGCGATCATGCTTGATAATTTCACGGATTTTCATTGCTCTTTTTACATCGACCAGTTCCATAGCTCGTTTAAAACGTCTTTCAGACATATCCTCGAGTACTTTGATAATTTCATCATTAGTCATTTTAGAAAATAGTTTTTGAACATCCTTTTCATTCATATATCTAAAGATAATTGCTCTAGTATCGGAGTCCGTATTTACAATGAAAGCAATCTTAGACGTAATATCCGTCAAATTATCTAATAAGACAGGTCTTATATGCCGAGGAAGGTGCGTTGCGGCGTAGGCTAAATCAATCGCGGTATGCTCAGTAGCGACCTTAGCAATACTATGCATATCAACATAAGAATTTTGCTTATGATAGGCGCTTTCGAGCTTCTCTTTTAAGATATCATCGATTTGCTTTTCTTCTTCAACATCAATAGAATGATCAACGAGAACTGTTTCAAGGTTTATGTTATCTGACATATCCCTCCTATAATTAAAAGATAAAACTATCCTAACAAGTCAATTTAAATAGTTCAATGCAATCAGAAAAAAGGTAAAGATTTTATTTAGATTACACAAATTAAATAAAAAGGAAACTTTACTTTTTATTAATAAAAAATGCTTTTACACATAGGTGTAGACATGATTCCTTGTTTTGAATATAAAAAGTGATAAAAAAAAAGTTTTTTTTAATCGTAAAAACGAACCAAAAATTATTTATATTTTTTTTGAAAATAAAAAACAAATGAATTAAAAACTAAGATTTTAAGCGGCAATAATGAAAATTAATTTCACTTCCAAAAATTGCCCGGAAGCATTGTAATTAATAAATGTGCTGTTTTATAATAGGTAAACCCACATACAGGAAAACATATGAACTCGTCTTACTTCCTTCAAAAATTATACAATCGCTACTATCCGAAAAGCGCAGAACGACATTTGAAGCATGTGAAGTTAGACGAACAACTCCAAAACCTCTCCGATGAAGAAAAAGCTAAACTAGCAAGTAAAATTTTTATTGATGCGGAAGCACGCATCGAAGTTAATGACCCTGAAGCATTTCACTTATTTGAATTGGCTCTCAAACTAGATCCCAACAACCCAGAATACTGGTTTAAGCAAGGCAAATCTTTTTTAAAACATTTCTTTAATAGAAATAAGGTCAATGTGCTTCTATTAGCATTTAAAAGTTTAAAAATTGCCTGTGAGATCGATTCATCTCAATTTGAATACTGGTATGAATGGGCAAAATGCTGTCTCCATCTAGCAGATAAAAAGAAAGATTTTAACCACCTCGAATCAGCTAAAGAAAAGTTTTTAACAGCCCAGCACCTCTCTGATGAAAACCCTGTATTACAGCTTACAACCTTTTACTGGGATTTTGCACTGCTTTTTGTCAAACTAGCTGAAGAGTCCGGAGAAGCAATCGACTTAAAAAAGGCAATCGAATCTTTCCAAAAAGCGCTAACCTATAACTCTCAACCTCCTTTGAGATTCTGGTTTGATTTTGCTCAGAGCTATTTCCAAATGGGTCTTCTTATCAATGATAATCGAATGTATTTTCAAGCTATTGAATATTTCAAAAAAACACTTGGATCGGAAAAAAATCCGATTGAAAGTTGGTATAGTCTGGCTCAATGCTTTACTCAACTTTATATTAATACGATGAATGAATCACATTTTCTTTCATCTGACCGCTGTTATGATCAAGCCTTTGCTTTAGAGCCTGATAACCCAGAGATTTTGCTCGAATGGGCACAATTGCTAGGCGAATCTGGTAAATGGAATAAAGATCCCAAACGCTTAAGGCTAGCTGTTGAAAAATGTCAAAAAGGATCCATGATTTCTCTAGACGATCCTTTAATTACGGCTCAGTGGGCTGAGTCCCTTTCCTTACTTGGGGCTTATGTAAATAGATTAGATTATATCAATGAAGCAGAATGTAAAGTCATTCATCTGATTGAGGAGTTGGGATTTAGTTTTTCAGAAGCATGGTATGCGCATGGCATCTGTTTAAATGCTTATGCTATTTACTACAATGATTTGGAATATGATGAGCTTGCAATCGAAAAATTTCAAAATGGAGTAAAATTAGATCCTGCGAACGAAGAATTATGGCATGCTCTTTCTAAAACCTATTGTAAGATTGGAAGCGAATTAGAAGATATTGATAGCCTAGAAAAGAGTGTTAAATACTTTGCTAAAGCCGTATCTCTGAAGCCTGCTTGTCCAAGCATCCACTATGACTTTGCTCAAACATTGAATAAGCTATTTCAGCTATCTGAAGAAAAAGAATACCTAGAAAACGCAATCCAACAGTATGAACTTACCTTAAAAACACAGGATGATGCCATTATGCAGCATCCAGAATGGTTATTTAATTATGCGAAAGCGTTAAACCAGTTAGGTCACAGCTGTGATGAAGAAGAAAAATATTACTCTAAAGCACTAGAAATCTTTCACCAAGTCCTTCTGATAGATCCAGATTTTCCAAAAATTCATTTAAACATCGCCCTTACCTTTTCACATTTAGCAGAACTTACTCAAGAAACCAAATTTTTTGAAAGATCCAATAATTTTTTCCAGATGGCTATCAAACAGGATAATGAGGATGAAGAAGCTTGGCTTGAATGGGGTGTTACTTTACTGTCTTATGGTGAACATAGCTTTGAAGATGTCGAAAGACAACGTATTTTACAAGAGGCAGAAAATAAGCTCACTAGAGCGGGACAGTTGGGCAATCTAGATGCTTTTTATCATCTCGCTTGTTTTTACTCCATGAAACGGGATGTAGATAAAGCTCTTTTCTTCTTACAAAAAGCAGCAGAAAATAACTGCCTTCCACCCTCTGAAGAAATTGAAGAAGATGAATGGCTAGATAACCTCCACGGCCTTCCTGAATTTAAAAGTTTTATTCAAGAGTGTGCTAAGCTAGAAGAAAATATTTCTGATGAAATGTAAAAGCATTTCGTTCTTTAGCTTTAATTTTTTTTTTGTTATTTTTGAATAAAAAAGTGCATCATTTATGGATAAAAGATCTTTAATTTTTATTATTTTACTTTCAATTGGTTTTTTTGTTCTTCAAGAATTTTTCTTTCCCAAAAAGACAACAACAGTAAAACCTAAAGTTGTTCAGGAAGAAAAAGCTAAGCCTTCTTCTGCTCCTGTAGAAGAAGAGGATTTTGTTGTTGAGAAAAAACAAACACATTACGTTTTGGAAAATGATTATATGCAAGTTGTTTTTTCTACGCTGGGAGGCGCGGTTACCGAGATTAATCTTCCTTTTCATTCCACTAGCGATCAGAAAAGCCCCATTTTACCAATTGAGCCTGATAAAATTATCGTTGAACAAAACCCTGCAAATGCGAGGTTCCCACTAACTCCTTATTACACAGTAAAAACTAAAGGTGGCAGTAGTCAATGGGTAGATGAAGGACAGTTAGGTGGCTACTATCCCCTGCTGCGTAGAGGCATTGTTCGCAATGGTAAACTAGTCAAAGCACCCACCCCTGATAATTACGCCTTTAATTTAGTTAGCGATGAACCTTCTATAGAAAATAGTTATTATAAGATGTCCCATATTGATCATGATTCTATTACTTTTGTTGGTAAACACAAAGGAGCCACTATCACTAAAACATTTAAATTAACTAACGATGGCTCCGTTCCCTATTGTTTGAATCTGGATTTAGATATTTCAAATAATACCGAACCACTATGGCTTTCTTCAGGAGTATTGGAAATAGAACTCATGCCTTCACATGATTTTCAACTACGATATCGCGAGGAATCAAATAATAAATATTCTATTAACAAATTATCTCTACCTAAATCTGCTCAAGCATATGATGATATCTCCATTGATTGGTTAGCATCTACAAATGGTTTTTTTGGACTTATTATAGATCCATTAGACACCCCTCCTAGTAAGATGAATAGTAAGTTGGTTCCAGGCGTTCAACTCCCTACAAGATATACACTTGTTAATAGTCAATCTGATGAATACCCCGCTAAAAAATATCCTGGTTATGAATTATTTGTAAGCGTAAGTAAAAATGGCACCTCGAGCTACCGTATTTTCGCCGGTCCTTCTCAGACAAGCTTGATTAAAGCATTAGATAAAAAGTTTAGCGATCCATTAAAAAATTATGACCCTGACTATGCAGGTGCTTTTGCCACCAAAGGTTTTTTCTCTTTTATCACTGCTCCTTTTGCAAAACTACTTTATTGGTTAATGTCCTTTTTCCATCTTATTTCTCGATCATGGGGTATTTCGATCATATTATTGACTATAGCCTTGCGCATCATGCTCTATCCGCTAAATAGCTGGTCTATCAAATCAAATATGCGCATGCAAAAATTAGCCCCGGAGTTAAAAGCCCTGCAAAAACGCTATCAGCATGATCATAAAAAACTGCAAATGGAAACGATTAAGCTATATAAAGAGATGAAAGCAAACCCATTTACCGGCTGTCTACCAGTGTTAATTCAAATGCCTTTTCTATTTGGAATGTTTATTCTTCTCAGAACCACTTTTGATTTAAGGGGTGTGGGTTTTATCCCAGGATGGATAGATAATTTGACTTCGCCAGATGTACTATTTAGTTGGGGACATTCCATTATCTTTTTTGGCAACTCATTTCATCTGCTTCCTATTTTAGTGGGTGTAGCAATGTTCTTGCAACAAAAGGTCAGTTCTCCCTTTTCTAAAGATAAAGGATCTGAGCTAACAGATCAGCAAAAACAGCAAAGGATGATGATGTACGTCATGCCTATAGTTTTTACCTTTATTACTTACAATTTAGCTTCCGGCTTAAATATTTACTGGTTTTCATCAACTGTATTAGCTATCTTGCAACAAATGCTTATGGCAAAGAAAAAGAAGGCTGCTGAGGTGGCCCTAACAGAGAAAAAATAACTAACCCTATGCAAGCTTGGTTTAAATTTCTTGATGATCAAGAAAAATTCTTAGGCAAAGAAACCACAAAAAAATGGCTACATTCTTTAAAAATTGTAAAATTTGATGCCTGTAACCTCTTTTTAGAAGCCTCAAATGCTTTTCAAATAGCTTGGTTTAAAGAACACATCCTCCCAAAGACTAAAAAATGCTTATTCAATAATAATGGTAATGCCATACAAATACATCTGCAGCTTAAAGGGGCTGTAGAGCCTCTCAAATCCACAAAAGCATCTCCATTTACTAATAAAACTCTTCAATTCAACCCCGATCCCCTGAACCCAAGTAAAACCTTTGATTCGATATTTTCAAGTGATGAGAATTTATTAGCGATAAAGTTATTATCTCAGCTCACCGATCCAAATAAAGAAGAGCAAGAAGAAAGTTTCAATCCCATAGTCATCTATGGACCTGCTGGAAGCGGTAAGAGCCATCTATTAATGGCTGCAGCAAACGAGTTAACCAAACAAGGGAAAAAGATCTTTTATATCCATGCAAAAACATTTACGGAACATGTTGTACAAGCGATCAGAAGTGGTAAAATGCAAGAATTTCGCCAGGCATATAGACATATTGATACATTAATCTTGGATGATATACATCTACTAGCCAATAAAAATGCTACTCAAGAAGAATTCTTCCACACTTTTAATACCTTGCACACGGCATCATGCCAAATGATCCTAGGATCAAATATTGCGCCTTCACAAATGGTAGGGATAGAACCCAGATTAATTTCCCGATTTGAATGGGGAATTTCACTAGAAATGAAAAAGGTATCTGAAACTTCCCTAAAATCATTCATTGCCTTTTCTGCCAAAAATTTCGGTTTAGAACTCCCAGAAAATATTCAAAATTTTCTCATAGAAACATTCCATAAAGAATCTAATTTAATACAACAAGCTCTAGAAGCTCTTGCGCTTCGCACCCATTTAACTGCTTCAACACATAAACAATTAACCCTGCAACAATGTGAAGGGTTGCTCGATGATCTTATAAAAACAAAAAGCACACAAAAAATTACCTGTGATGAAGTGATTGAACAGGTATGTCATTATTTTAGCCTAAAAAAAGAAGAGTTATTAGGCAAATCGCAAACAAAACAGTGTGTTTTTCCACGACAAATCGCCATGTATCTTTGTAGAAATAAACTAAAAAGTAAGCTCAAACAAATTGGCTCTCTCTTCTCTAGAGACCATTCGACAGTCATTACTAGCATTCGCTCAATAGACAAAGCTGTTCGAAATAAAGAAATAGATGCGCTTTCTTCTTTAAAAAGTATTCAGATAATGCTCGAAAAATAGCATCATTAGATTTTGATGTAACCACCCTCACCGGGTTTTGGTCCTGGGCCTTTAGAAACACCGCCAGGAGCTCCTGGGAAACCACCTTGAGGTAGCTTACCTTCTAAGCTTGGTAGAGTAAATGGTCCTGGCTCTTCGCCATTACAGATTTTTTCAACGATTTTTCTCCACTGCTCAACGGTTTCAACAAATAAAGGAGCAAAACGTCTTAATGCTACTACGTCTACCCCTAATCCCATTTCCAACAAAGCGTGAAGAAGGATAAGCTCTTCCTTGACAGCTACACCGACACCTCCGCCAGCCATTTGACCGCCAAGCATAGAGCCTTCTAGTAATCTTTCATATAGTTTTAATTTGATTTTATCGTCTTTTGGCAGCCCATCTAAAATAGGAGAATATAGATATAGTCTATCTGAGTTTGGTTCATATGTGAGGTGAAGAGAAAAGGTATTATCGATCCCTAAAATACACGTATTGTTCTCGTCAAAGGCTAACCCTTCTAGATTTAGCTCTTTTCCGAATTCCTTCAAATTCGCTTTAGCATTTTCAAAAGACATTAAGGCCTCCTACTAGTTATCGCCTATTTTGATCAGCAAATACTGATAAACGATTAAAATTATCATAAAACGATTTTCATAACAACAGGGATTTTTAAAGAAAAAAAATCTTTATTACCTTAAATATCCTGTACTAATAAATCCCAAGAGAGCCCATAAGATAATAAATAACAAAATCGCTAGATAAGAATATTTTTGCTTGCTATAGTAACAAGAAATATCAAAATTTATCGTGTCCGTATTGGAGGAAAACCATGTCTCGCATTCTATTTGCAGTTATTGCTGCATTATTACTCGCATCTTGCCAAGAACAATCATCCGGTGATGATTACACCACTAAGTATTATGATGATGGACGATCAAAACCATCTGTAGCTATTGTGCCTGTTATTGATTCTACTTCTTACGAAGTATCTTGGAGCTTATCCGAAGAATTCTCTTTAATGATTAGAAAAAAACTCTCTAGAAACGGTTCAATTTATTTATCAAAAGAATTTGATACTAAAACAGCTCCTGCATTAACCCACAATCCATTTTCTAATGACATCAGCTGGGTAAAACAGGCTTATCCTAAAGAAGAGTTCATTGTTTTTTGTGAGCTTGTAGAACATAGCAATATGCCTGTTGAAAAATCTAATGCAGAAAAGATCATGTCTGCAGAAAAATTAAAAGAAGTCTCGACCAATCTAAATATGGGTATGCGTATTCGCGTAATCGACTTAAGAAGAGCGGAGCCAAAAATCGTATTACAAGAACTAATTAAAGATTCTTATTTTATTTCTAAAAATCATATCGATACCGATTATTCTTTGATTACCTGGGGAATTGATGAATATGAAACCTCTCCTATGGGAATGGCCCATAACATGCTTTCTAAAGAGGTTGCAGAACGTATCGAAGATTATGTGTCTTTAGCAAAAAGCAGGTAACCGATGTCGACTCCCCAGCCCATGCTGATACAGCATGTGAAGCAACTGGTGTTGCTAGGAGTCGCCGGTTTGGTTTTTGCTCTTTTTGCCAAATCAAAGGGATACTTTACCCTGCCGGCGGCTGAAAAACGGTTTTCACTATTATTTAGATATCTTCTAATAGGCTTTTTGATTTATTTTGTAGTGAGTTTTTTGATATCTCCTCTGCTCAGCCTAATCGTATTTCATCAGAGCTCAATCAAAGGCATGTCTAATGATGAGCTCAACATATCCAAGATATTCTTCGTCAATACCTTTATCACCTGTTTAACGGCTGTAGGACTGCTCATTCATTTGGTTAAACTACCATTAGGCATTAGGCAAGAAATAATAAAATCACCTTTTAGCAAAAGTTCCTATTTAACAGATATAGGCATGGGACTTTTGAGTTGGGTGATTGCTTTTCCTATTACCTTATTTGTTTCTCAGTTAGTAGAAGTCATCGTGAAGTATGTCTTTAACATCACTAGATTACCTGATCAAATTGCAGTATACTATCTAAAAAAGACGATGGATTATCCCATTATCTTTGCTGTTACGATTATTGTAATTGCGATATTAGCCCCTTTGATTGAGGAATATTTGTTTCGAGGGTTGTTGCAAAATTTCCTAAGAAGTAAAATAGGAAGAAAGGCTGCGATTTTGCTAACAGCTCTGATCTTTTCTCTATTTCATTTCTCTCTTCATCAAAAAATTAGCAATATAGTGATTATTTTTTCTTTATTTGTATTGGCATTATTTTTAGGCTTTATATATGAAAAGCAGCGCTCACTAGTGTCTGCGTGTGTTTTGCATATAGCCTTTAATAGTTTTAGTATACTAAGTGTTAGCATATTTCAAACAGGTGGATAGAGAGATAATGTTATTTGAATGGGCAGGACTATCCGATCAAGGCAATATAAGAAAGAAAAATGAGGACATCCTAACCTGTCATCCTGACGAAGGGTTTTTTATCATTGCTGATGGCATGGGTGGTCATAAAGCCGGAGAAATAGCAGCTAAGCGTGCAAGCGCTCATATCAGTGAGCTTATTCATAATCACATCGAGACTTTTAAAGAAACAAGGATCTATTCAGAAAAGCAGATCAAACAACTGCTGCATGCATCTATGATATCTACCAATCAATATGTTTATAATCTTGGTCAAAACAACCAACAGTATAGAGGTATGGGCACAACGCTTTGCTGTCTTTATATCAAACAGAAAAAAGCCTATCTAGCACATGTAGGAGATAGCCGCATTTATTTATTACGCCGTAAGATACTCCAACAACTTACTGAGGATCATTCCTTGCTAAATCGATTTAAAAAAACGCCCATACATAAAAACTCGAATCAATATAGGCATATTATTACCCAAGCAATAGGCACTACTACACATATTGCCCCGGATATCTCCTCCATGGTATGGCACCAGGATGATCTGTTTTTTCTCTGTACTGACGGGCTGTCTGACTATGTAGATTATGAAGAGATAAAAAATATTTTAGTTACTTCCGACCTGGATTTAAAGGCCCGTGCTCAAATATTAATAGAGACTGCCAAAAAAAATGGCAGCCTTGATAATATAACCGTGCTTTTATTGAAGGTACAATCCTAAATGAGATCAAAAATAATTTATTTAGATAATAATGCGACCACTCAGCTCGCACCTGAAGTCCTACAAGCTATGCATGCAGATTTAAGTGATGTGCCCTTAAACCCGTCTAGTATCCATCCCTATGGGATAAAAGCTAAAAATTTGCTTTTAAAAGCCAAAGACTGCATTGCTAAGCATTTTTCAATAGGTCAAGAAAAGATTTTATTTACTTCTGGAGGAACCGAATCACTCAACCATGCCATTTTAGGCTTTTTAGAAGGAAAAAAATCAGGACATATTTTAACTACAGCAACTGAGCACCCTGCTATATATAATTTGATCAACGCATTGTCCAAAAAAGGATTTGAGGTGAGTTGGCTCGATGTAGAATCTTCTGGTCAAGTCAGTGTGGAAACGGTGAGACAAGCAATTAAAGAAAATACCAGCCTTATGGTTTTTTCTTGGGTAAATACTGAAACAGGTGTCATCAACAATGTAGAAGCTTTAGCAGCTTTAGCAAAACAGCAGCATATTCCTCTTGTTATTGACGGGATTGGCGCTCTAGGTAAGCTTGACGTCTCTTTTTATGACGGGATCAGTGCACTTTGTTTTAGTGCTCATAAAATTCATGGGCCTAAAGGTATTGGTATGACGCTTATCCAATCTAAAGCCTACACTCCACAACTTCTTGGAGGCCCTCAAGAGAACAGTCTTCGAGCTGGAACAGAAAATCTAGCGGGTATCTTAGGGTTTGCTAAAGCTATAGAACTATTAAAAGACCAAAATCAGTTTACCTCTATCATGCAGCAATTAAAAGATCTCTTTGAAACAAAACTAAAGCAGAAATTGTTAACTATTGAAATCAATGGGAATAATCCTCGGATTTGTAATACGTCTAATATTTATTTCCCGAATATTTCTGCAGAAACTCTACTTATTCAACTTAATTTGCAAGGGGTGTATGCAAGTTATGGCTCAGCTTGTGCTTCAGGATTTTTTAGTCCATCAAGGATACTATTAAATATGGGCATGGATAAAAGACGAGCATTAGGCTCAGTACGTTTTTCTTTATCTCGTTATACAACAAATGAAGAGATAGAAAGAGCAGTCACAATTATTGAAAGAACAGTAAAAGCTTTACAGGCAATTTAGTGAAGTGTTTTCACAGATAGACTTTTTATTCCCTTTAAAGACACTTCTAAAATTGTCATTTCAAAACGGTCTATCCTAACCACATCTCCTTGTGACGGATGGTGATGCAAGATTACCTCAATAAAATCACTCAGCGTCTTAACTCCCTCGTAGTGAAGATGGGTATTAAATTGCTTATTAAAATCCTCAATCAACATCTCACCATCTAATGTCTTTTCGATATAGGATATTGGCTCCTCTTGCTCTTCATCAGGAAAGTCATGAGAGAAGATAAAATCAGATACCTGATCTAAGGCCATAATGCCCACAGACTGGCCCGTATTATTTAAAATCACAGCTGCAAGCTGCTTGTTATATCTAAACTGCTTCATAATCTGTAAAATATTCGCTTGCTCTGTTACAAACCAGGGTGAGTGGGCTATGTCGACTAATGGTTTATTCTCAGGCTGTCTTAATAGATCTCTTGGATAGATTACAGCGATAATATTGCTCGGTCTTTCATGATACAAAAAGCAAAAAGGCGAATAAAACTGTTGTAATAACTCCTTATATTCTGCTGTGGTAGCTCTTGATGACAAAATGATCATCTGGTTTAACGGTATCATATGATCTTTTACACGTTTCGCCCCAAGAGAAAAGATGTTGTTGATCAAAGTGTTTACTTTATCACTTTCAGAAGAATGCGTTTGAAATCGAACATCTTCAAAAGCTCTTTTTACTTCTTCGCGACTCATGGAGAAAATATTTTTCTTAGGTTGGTGAAATAAATAGTTCGCGAAATTCGAGATTGAATCGATTAGATAAACTATAGGAGACAAGAGTTTTGAAATCACATAGACCAAAGGAATCAACAAGTACGCCACATGTTGTGCATGTTTTCTCGCCGCAAATAAGGGGGCTAACTCCCCAAAGATCAGAACAAGTAAAGTTTGGCTTAAAGCCGCTATATCTGGACTCAATGATAAAGACTCATAAAACCGTCGAGCAGATTCAGATCCCATTTGCATAACAAAATTTACTGTGATCAAAGTTGTCCCAAATAATCTAGAAGGTTTATCTAAAAGAGCTTTAATCCATTTTGCTCTTTTCGATGCCGCTTTAGCTTCAAATTCCAATTTAATCTTATTGATACTCACACAGGCCATTTCAAATGCAGAGAAAAGGGCTTCTATAAAGACGCAAAATAAAGAGAAGATCAGAAAGTAAAGCCAATGGGAACTCATTTCTTCATCCCCTTTTTGACTTTTCTTTTGCGAATATATATACGCTTTACCCTTTTCTTATCAGAATCCAATATATAAAAGAGGAAATCATTATGAACGAATTTCTCTCCTGGGGTGGGGATATCCCCTCTTAAATCTGTTAACCATCCCCCTAGGGTAACAACACTGGACTCAGACTCTAATTTCTCTGCAAAGACATCTTCAAACTCTTCTAAAGTCATATCGCCATTAGCAATAATAACATTCTCATTTTCTCTGTGATAATGCAGTTTATCATCATTTTTATCTTCGATCTCCCCTACTACAGATTCAATTAAATCTTCTTGAGAAATCACGCCAGTAACAGAGCCATACTCATCAACAACTACGGCAAATTCTTCTTTTTTAAATCGCATCTGCCAAAGTAGTTGCCATGCCTTAGTGTTCTCAGGAACAAAAAAGGGTTTTTGTAAATACATTCGTAGATCAGATCCAGAGTGAATGCTCTTTTCATATTGCAAGTAGTTTTTCAGTGATATGATCCCTACAATATTATCTACCTCATCCAAACAGACAGGAAGACGAGAGATTTCTTTTTCAACAAAGATATCAACCAGTTCATTGAGATCATTGTGTAGGTTAAAAAAGATGATCTCACTTTTAGGACGCATTTTCTCTTTAACCGATGCTTCTTTAAGATCCAAATAGCCTTTGATCAACTCATATTCATCTTTGGATACAACCCCTTCATTAGAGGAAGTGGATAAGATATGCTCCAGTTCTGCTGTATTTAATCTGGGCTCTCTTTTAAGAAAGAAAAACAGCAGTCTGGATATCCAGGTTGTGAGCTTAGTTAAGGGTTTTCGAATAGGGACCAAAACAATTTTAATAAGATTCAAGAATGGACCAAAAATATATGCTACCCTTTCATTGTTTGGCAGGGCTAGAGATTTAGGGACTACTTCTCCTAAAAACAACGTTAAAACCAAAGGGATACCTACCTTAATGAACCAGCTGCTATAGCTTTCAAACAGGTTTGAAACTGTATTCTGAATTAAGATATTACTGAATACATTCACCATTAATATTGTTACTAATAAATCTCTTGGATGCTTCAGTAGCGAAGCGATCATGATCTTAATTCTATTCTTCGATCTCTCATAGGTAGATAGTTGATAGTGCGACAAAGAAAACAGAGCGGTCTCTGACGCGCTCATCATTGCCGAGAAGCTAATTAACAAGATTAGAAGTAGGACTAATAGAAATATACTCATAACTAATGGCTACTAGATATACCCAAAATCAAATATGAAAAAAAGAAAAAGTGAAAAAAAGATTATTCTTCAACAAAATTGACCTTTATAAAACCCTCCGGAACCACTCCAAGCTCTTTTTTCAATATGAGCTCAACCCAAGCTGGATCAGACTGAGATTGAATACGTAGTTGCAAATCATCTAATCGTGCCAATTCTATCTGTTGGTGGTTTTCTAGAGCATATTTTTTCTGCTCAAGGCCAAACGCTAGCTTTGAGCGTTTACTCATCACATGATTTGTAAAAACAAGTCCAACAGCCATGATTGCTATCACCCACCATGATTTGATGATCAATTCATCAAATACCTTTTCTATAAATGTCACATTGCTTTTAGGTCTTTTCATCGATATCCAGAGATTGAGCCCTTATCTATTTATTATCGCATTTAAAGTTTTTTTCTCAATGAGAATTATATCTTTGGTACAACAATTCCAAACTGCTTCATATATTTGCCTTGACGATCTTTATAAGATGTCACACATTCTTCTTTTGCTTCTAAAAAGATCACTTGCGCTAAGCCTTCATTTGCATACACCTTAGCAGGTAAGGGTGTCGTATTAGATATCTCTAGGGTTACATAGCCTTCCCATTCGGGTTCAAAAGGGGTTACGTTTACAATAATCCCGCATCGAGCATAAGTAGACTTTCCCAGACATATGGTTAAAACGTTTCTCGGAATCCGAAAATACTCCACACTTCGTGCTAAAGCAAATGAATTTGGTGGAATGATACAAGTAGGTGCTTTAATATCCACAAATGAATCTTCGGTAAAATGTTTAGGATCAACAATGGAATTATAGACATTGGTAAATACCTTAAATTCATCCGCAACACGCAAATCATATCCATAGCTAGACAGACCATAGCTAACTAATTTTTTTTCATTTGTCATTTTTACTTGTTTTCTTTCGAATGGTTCTATCATCCGATGCTTTTCAACCATTTCTTCAATCCACTTGTCTGGTAACAATGCCATAATGTGTCCGCCTTTTTATTAACTTTCAGAATTAGATATAGCTTTTGAAATACTTTTCTTGCTACACTTTTATTATGAGCAACCTGTTTTTTAAAAGTTAAATATGGACGAATCTTATATACATTCTTCCCTGACAGATAAAGACAAATCCTTTGAACAACCTTTGCGTCCAAATCAACTTGAAGAATTTGTGGGACAAACCACTTTAATCAACCGTCTCAAAATCTTTATCGGTGCGGCTAAGAAAAGAGAAGATGCTTTAGGACATACTTTATTTTTTGGCCCTCCTGGACTTGGCAAAACGACACTAGCGCATTTGGTTGCCAAAACAATGGAAACGCATATTGTTGCTACATCTGGCCCTGCCATAGAAAAGGCTGCTGATTTAGCAGGAATATTAACCAGTTTAAACAAAGGCGATATCTTATTTATTGATGAGATCCATCGCTTAGCTAAGAATATTGAAGAATATCTCTATCCTGCTCTAGAAGATTTTAAATTAGACCTAATGATTGACAGTGGGCCTAATGCACGTAGTGTACAGATCAATCTAAAACCGTTTACTCTGATCGGCGCAACAACGAGATCGGGATTATTAAGTGCACCAATGCGTTCACGCTTTATTTTTTCTGGACGACTGGACTACTACCCTGCAGAAGAATTGGTGTCTATTATTAAGCGCTCTGCAAAATTAATGAATATTGCAATTGATCAAGACGCTGCATTAGAAATTGCAAAACGAGCACGAGGGACTCCTCGCATTGCTAACAATCTAATTAAATGGGTAAGAGATTACGCCCAAATGCATCAAAAAGGACCAATTAATACACAAACTGTGAAAATGGCTCTTGACATGTTAGCGATCGATGAGGAAGGATTAGATGAAATGGATAAAAAAATCCTATCGGTTATTATGGATCAATTTGATGGTGGTCCAGTTGGCGTGCAAACGCTAGGAGTAGCCGTAGGTGAAGAAGCCACGACATTAGCAGAAGTATATGAACCTTATTTAATCATGAAAGGATTCATGAAAAGAACGCTAAGAGGACGTGAGGCAACTAAAACAGCTTATGAACATCTGGGAAAAACATACCCAAAAAACCCTCAGGGAGAATCATGATGAACCGCATTAAATTTTTTCTTATTCCAGCACTTATATTTTCCTTTTTCCTTACTGCAAAGGAAGATCTATTAACTACAAAAGTGAATAAAAAGATTCGCGTACTTATTGAAAAAGACGCTTCAGAAGCGTTACTAGAAGTGCGTGGACCTTATTATATCTTTAATTCCTTTGACCGTTCTAAAGTTAGCTCAGGTCTTTTAGGGAAACGATTTATTGTACATGCTACTCCAAATGGATTAAGATGGGGAGGCGTATATCCTGGTGTACACCAAATCACAATTTCTCCAAGATCACCTGATACAGCTATCTTAATCGATGGCATACAATACGACGGTGATATTTTAGTCTACCGCGTAGGCAATAAAATTTGTGTGGTGAATCAATTACCTATCGAGTCTTACATTAAATCTATCTTGACACAAGAATTTACTATCCCATTAGATAATGAAGTATTATCTTCCATAGCTATTGCTGCTAGAACTACCGCCTATTATCACGCCACAAAGCATGAGGGTGCTTTATGGGATGTAAAAGCTGAAGATGTCTCATATCAAGGAAAAGCATTAATTATTGAAGATTCCGCTTTGATCAGCGCTATTGATGCAACAAAAAACCTGATCTTGCTCAATTCAGTAGATGGCAAACATGTTCCTTTCGTAGCAAAATGGAATGAACATAGCGCAGGTAAAACTGCAGCATTAAATGTTATTTATAGAAAAGATCAACAAGCCCCAGCTATTGGTGTAGAAGCACAGCACGCTGCATTAGATCGCGATGAATCAAAATGGACTTTATCTATACCTGTTAATGAATTTGCAAAACTTGTTCACGTATCAGAAGATATTAGAGCCATTGATACCTATACTGATCCTCAGTCTGGAAAAATCTATGGTATTCGTTGCAAATATTCACAAGACAGTACGGATATTGATTTCTTCGCGCTTCAAACAGCACTTGGCAAAGACAGACTAAGAAGTAATGATTTTAGAGTAGAAATCAAAAATTCAACAGTTGTCTTTACAGGTCATGGTATCGGTGACGGTGTTGGCATTTGCTTATACTCAGCATCAGCTATGGCACAAAATGGAGATATGGCTGTGAAGATCTTATCAAAATTCTTTCCTGAAACTTTCTTAGTTAATCTATCTGCTACAGCACAGATTGCTGACAATCAAGAATAATTCGTTTAAAGCTGGGCTTATCCAAGCCCGGCTTTAATTTTCAAAAAAAAATTACCCTGCTTTATCTGGCTTGTAAAGATTGGTTAGATGATTTATAATACTTCCTTTATGCCGGGGACCTTATAGAATAAGGCATTCCGAACCAGGTCAGAACCGGAAGGTAGCAGCCTTAAGGAAATGGATTATGCTATGAGTTAATCTCCGGCTCTTCATTTCTAAGCCTTTTTTCAAGCTCGTTTGCCCTATTGATCAGCCCTATCTCCACATTAATTCCCCCATTAACTGCTTCTAGGAGCAAAGCAAATATTTGATCTATAATTATTTTTTCACTAGCAGATTTTTCAAATGCCATAGTCTGAAAGTAAGGGCTTTTGATTCTTTTAGCTTTATTAAGCAGTTTTTGGAGTCTTGATATAATGGGAAGGTTTTTAGGGATGCCGTCATAGACACTTTTTCTATGGCTTTTTTCTTGTTTTTTGAGCTCTTCCCATCTGCTAAGCACCGCTTGAGCGTCAGCCAGCTTTTCCTCAGAAAACACGTGCGGATGACGATAGACAAGTTTTTTTGAGATGCTCTCAATAACATCTTCTAAAAGAAAATCACCTTGTTTTTCTCCTATTTTTGCCAAAAAGACAATCGCATAAAACAAATCCCCTGCTTCTTCAATAATTGTGTCAGTATCTTCTTCCTCAATGGCTTCTAATAATTCATGAAGTTCTTCAAAAAAATAGTGAGTAAGACTTTTCATAGTCTGCTCTTTATCCCATGGGCACCCATTGGGTCCCATTAGTGTGTTTGCGATTTCTATGAGCTCATCAAATGCTTTCATGTAAAAATTCCTTACTTAACCAATTCAAAAAGGTTTCTTGCAGATGTGTTTCATCCGGTTTGTGTAAACAAGGCGCTGATTTACAAGTTCTAAGATAAGGACATCGTTTATTAAACAAAACTTTAAAAGGACAAGAACCTTGAAAATGTCCATGCTTATCCCCTAATGGTCTGAATTTTTGGGCACTAGAAGGTCCAAAGAAACTAAAGGTTCTTATATTCGCTAAATCTGCTAAATGAAGCAGACTTGAATCCATGGCTATAAGTCCATCCATTTGCTTTAATTCCCCATGCAGCTGATTTAGACTCATAGAAGGTAATAAGACTGCCCTATCATCGAAATGTTGAACTAATTGCAACGCCTCTTGCTTTTCTTGATCCGTACCATAAACAAAATACAGCTTACAATCTATCTTTTGGATGAGCCGATTGAGAAGCTCTACAAGCAAAGCTTGGGACAATTGTTTACTTTTCCATTTACTAAAAGGAGCAACGAGAAATTTTTTACGCGCATTGACATGTTGGATGGACTTTTGTTGAATAGTTGGCAATTTAATCTCTTTGTGACAGGCTCTTGCAACAAGTTCGAGATATTGCTGTCTCATATTTTTTGATAGGTCTACAGAATATCTTTCATTCGTAGCAAAAACATTGAGTTTTTCAGGACACTGACTCCATGAAAAACCAACTTTTTTTTTCCCCCTAGCTAAGAGGGTAACTAAGGCTGATTTGCTATTGCCTTGCAAATCAAAAACAATGTCATAGTTCTCCTGGCGTAACCGGGATAGCTCATTTCGTATCATTTTACCAAAAGGCTTTTTGATCCATTGCTTAACATGGCATGGAATAGTTTTTTTTATCGGTTCAAGGATCGATAATAACTCTATCACCGGCGCCTGAACAGCCCAGTGAATTTCAGCTTTGGGATAATGCTGTTTTAGATAGTAAGCACAAGCGGTGGCTTGTAAAACATCTCCAATCGCAGACAATTTAACAATTAAAATTTTCATAGATAAACACTTGCAACTAAAAACATTTTACCGTACATAGAGAAATTATAAAAGAAGTAAAAATAATGCAAATAGACCAGATCTTTAGCAAAAACAAAAATAAACACCCACCTGTACTTTACGTGCTTTCCTTAGCAGCGACTTTACTGCGTTATTCTTTTTGGGGCGTTGGTAATCTGCTCGTTCTATTTTTAATCCAATATTATCAATTCAGTGATGAGAGAGCTACCCATGTATTTGGGATATTTACTGGTTTTGCAGCTATCTTACCTTTAGTTGGAGGGCTCTTAGCAGACAAATGGAACTATTATGGACCTTTGTTTTTAGGCACGCTTCTCTCAGCCATTGGTTGTTATTTATTATCGTTATCATCTCTTACGATGCTTTATATCGGCCTGGCATTAATTGCTGTTGGATACGGCGTTTTTGTACCGAGTACTTTTACCATTCTCAATTATGTCTATCGATTTCGACCCGCGTTGAGAGAAGCGGGTTTTTCTTTATTCTATTCTTTTTTCAATGTAGGTGTCTTCGTTGCTATGATTTCTTTAGGATATATCGCACAAACACTCTCTTGGATGGTAGCCTGGAAAATCGCTGCAGTTGTTCAGCTAGCAGGACTTATACCTTGCTTTTGGTATTATAAAAAATATCATGTTCATTTCAAAAATATACATCCCAGTAAGCACCACCATCTTCTGCAGCGAAAAGAAAAAATTGGTCCCATTCAGATTCAACGTATTATCGTGATATTGATCTTTTGCTTTGCCTCTATCGCTTTTTGGACAGCTTATACGCAAGGATGGTCTTCAATGTCTATCTTTGCACTGAAATACACTCAAAAAGACTTTGGAGGTTTTGTCATTCCCACAGCCTGGTTACTATCTACCGAAGCCCTATTTTTGATAATCTTAGCTCCCCTGCTTGCAAAACTTTATGGCTCGCTGCAGAAAGTAAAAAAAGATCCTTCTGCTGTGAGCAAATCTGGAATTAGTTTTATGTCTATGACATTAACATTTGTTATCATGATGATTGCCAGTTATTATGTAGATCATATTCGAGGACCCCATCAAATCGGACCTCAATATATCACGCTTGCATTTTTCTTTATGGCAATTGCTGAAATGCTCATCGCACCAATCGGTCTATCACATATCACAAGACTTTCTCCAAAAAAGTTAACAGCTTTTTTCGTTGGGTTTTACTACCTTTGTTCCGGCGGTGCTAATTACCTAGGAGGATACTTAGCAGGCTTTATATCAAAGTTTCCAAACCTATTTGATTTCTTCTTGCTCTTTTTCTGGATGTGTCTTGTTCCGGGAATTGTTTTATTAATCTTTGCTAAAGTCCTATTTAAGATGGGACATGAAAACAGGTTATAATAAAAATTTTATTTTTATTGTAAAAAAACTACTGATAAAATTTTATTATATATAATTAATAAACAACCAATACATATATCTTTTTTAAATCCTGGCAAATAATCCTGATCTCTTGATATAATTTCTTACCAAACAAGGAGCATTATTATGGCAGTTGCAGCAGTTTCTAACACGCATTCTTCTATAACAGCATCAGTTATAACCGATACAGAACTAGAACGCTTGTGCACCAGTTTATTGAGTGGTTGGGAATCAATCTCCGATGAAAGAGTAGCGCGTTTGATTGAGCTATTATCTACGCCTGAGGCGAATGATCTTTCTGTAGATACGCTTACAGATCTTTTGTATAGCCTCACAGTAAAGAAAAATTTTGATGCAGTAAAAGCGTTATTAAAACATCCTAAAGCAAAAGATATTGCTCCAGTTCAACTAGAAAAGGCATTTGCTCATGATTCTTTAGATGCAGAATGCATTGATCTGTATTTTACTCTTCCTCAATCTAAAGATTTTTGTATAGTCTCTCTTTTTAGAGTCATTGACATGACTATCGGAAATGCTGTTGTAGATGTACACAAGGCAGATCAAAGTGCTAAAGGCTATTATTTTGGAACCTATGAAATGCCCAACTTGGCAGATGTCGTAGAAGCAATACAACGGATATGGACTCATCCCAACATCATGAATTTCTCTAAAGAAGATTTGCAGATTCTACTATTAAATTTATGTGAGTCTTCTTTAGACTGTAATGTTGATATAGCAAGAATAATTTTATCCCATCCTAAAGCTAAAGAAATTCCAGCTGTAGGTCCCACAATACGCTATGTACGTGGCCGACCAATGGAAATTAAAGGTTGCCCACGAGGCGGAATAGCCCTCTTAATAATTGAAGCAGGGAATTCTAAACAATTCGGGCTTATGTATGAATTGGCTTCACATCCTCATTATGCTGAGATCCCAGTAGAAACTTTGGGGTACATTTCTGAAAGATTAGCTTATAATGGAATAACAGAAGCTCTAGAATTAGTACTTGTACATCCTAATGCAAGCAGTTTACCTACGGAAGGCTATAGAGGGTTAGGGTCAATATTTGTTAATGCATGTAAATCTGAGAATGTTGATTGTGCAAGACGTGTATTGAGCTGTCCTGAAGCAACTCGTATTCCAGGTAGACCTTCAGATTCAACAATGGATTGGCAATTTTGTACTTTGTCATCAGCACTGCTTGTTGCCTCAAATAATCCAGGACTTACTGAACTAGTCTTAAATCATTCAAATGCTAGAGATATTCCTTTGGACACAATAAATGAAATTAAGAATATCACCAGTAACGAAGACTGTATGCGTTTGTTAAATGATTTTATTGCTTCTTTAAGTGAAGACCAAGAATAAATGTTATATAAAAGCAGCAAAGCTTTCAGGCAAGGTTGCTTTTATAGTTATTTTCTTATCCGTTTTAGGATGTTTAAATGATATGCTATAGGCATGAAGCATCAATCGTGAAACTAAGCCTGTATATTGAAAATGCTTAGCATATAAAAAATCTCCTAAGACGGGATGGCCCATATCACAGCAGTGTACTCTTAATTGATGCATTCTTCCAGTTATAGGATGTAATCGCAATACACTATAAGAAGGTCCATGTTTTAAGGTTTCATATTCTGTGATAGCTATAATGCCTTTAGGATTCTTCGACCCCTTCCAAAGTGTTTGTCCCTCAGGAGCTCTTTTCTTAATCAGAAAATTCTCTATGGCGCCGCCTTTGGTTTTTACATTACCATCTACAACAGCATAGTAAGTCTTCTCAACAGCCTTTTTAGAAAATAGCTTGATCATTAAGTTTTTAAAAGCTTGGTTTTTGGCTATCAATAAGATCCCGCTGGTCATCTTATCCAGCCTATGAATCAGTTGATAATTTTTACCAAATGTAGAGGCTAGCTGTTGATCAGAAACCACATCACAAGGTTTATCTATGGCAAGAAAATCTTTATCTTCATACAAAATGCTTATTGTTTCTGTAGAAGATTTCTCGGGAAGCTGAAAGCATACTTTGTTCTTTGAAATAAGTCTGGTATTGGAAAAACATTCTATTTGACCATTTATACTACAAAGACCTTGATCTATAAGCCGTTTAATCGATTTTTTTGAATGCTTTGCTTCTAATTTGTCATAGATGAATTCGATGAGCTTTATGCCATCTTCGCTATTTTTAACCGACCAGACTCTTTTAGAATCTTTCATTTACTTACTATTTTTGATCAATCTATGAAACAGCTCAATAAATAATCGAACGCCATATCCAGTACCATAAATAGGATGATATCGGTTTGGCTGCGCTAAAAAATTAGGTCCTGCGATATCGATATGTGCCCAAGGCAGCTTATTTACAAACTCTTCTAAAAATAAAGACGCTGTAATAGAGCCTGCATGTCTAACTTTTGCAGCATTCATGATATCTGCTATTTGGGATTTTAATAGTTTTTTATATCCCTTGTATAAAGGCATGCGGCATAAGAGCTCACCTGTTTGATCAGCCGCTTCTAAAAGATGTTGAGCTAAAACATCATTATTGGAAAATAAGCCTGCTATATCATCGCCTAAAGCCACAACCATAGCCCCAGTTAAGCTAGCTATATCTACAATTCTTGTGGGCTTTAGATTCTTAGCGGCATAATAGAGAGCATCTGCTAATATTAACCGACCTTCTGCATCTGTATTTGTGACTTCAACACTTTTACCAGAATAACTAAAGTAAACATCTCCTGGCTTATAACTGTTAGGTCCAATGGCATTTTCAACCGTAGGAACTAAAGCCGTGACATTAATAGGAAGATCTAACTGACAAAGGCTATACATTGCACCAAGTATTGCAGCTCCACCAGACATGTCTGCTTTCATGGTATCCATCCCTACTGTTGGCTTCAGACTTAGCCCGCCTGTATCATAAGTCACACCCTTACCAACAATAACAGTGTGCTCATCAGAAGAGGGAGCTCCCCGATAATCTACTTGAATCAGATAAGGATCCACACTGGCCCCTCTAGATACAGCTAAAATAAGCCCCATTTTTTCTTTTACTAACCATTTCTTATCAAAGATTTTTACAGACACTTTTTTTGATAATTTTTTTAATCCTTGAGCGACTTGCGTTAGATGATGCGGAGTTTCATCATCTGCATTATTATTCACTAAATCCCTTGCAAAATGCACACCATCAGCAATGAGCATAGCTTTATCGACACAGGACTTTTCTCCTTGCACGCCGATGAATTGCACCGCTTCAATGCGTTCCAGTTTATCTTTTGCAGTCATTAAACGATGATAGGCATAATTACCAGATAACAATCCCTCGCTAGCTGCAAATAATACCTCTTGCTCTTGCATGTCTTCAATCTGAGGTAGAATTATGCTAATCCTTTTTGCTCCTTTTTTCATACACTCTCTAATCGCTTCCGCATAGGCCCAGCGGATACTATCTAAAGTGATGTCATTCATGATCCCAAGACCTAAAAACAAGACTCTTTTTTCCTTTGAAGCATTGAGATACATGAGTAAAACTTCATTGGGCTTTGCCTTGAAGTCCTTATTTGAGATCGGCAATTTATACGAAGAAGGCAGCGAAAATGATGCCGCCTTCTCAACCTTATTGCCTGACTTGATAAAGGGCACGATTAAACAATCAGATGTTTTGCGTGTATTAAATGCTTTAGCAAAGGTTATTTTCATATAACTATCCTAAAAAGGTATTTCATCATCCATTGATGAGGACTGATCTGATGAAAAGTTTTGCATTTCACCCACGCTCACTCCGGCATGAGGATTTTCTTGGAAACTTTCGTCTCTACTACCGCCTTGGTTATTTTGTGAGCCGCCCCTACCAAATGGGCTAAATTGGATTTGTGAAGCAGTCATGCTCATTGAGATTTGTGTATTGCCATTTTTATCGGTAAACATTTCAGGCTTGCTCATCTCACCGACTACGACAACAGAACTCCCTTTTTTTAAATAAGAGATCATTTTATCAAATTGTTCTCCCCACACTGTCACTCTCCACCAAATTGTATCTTCACCAGAAGATCCTTTGCGGGTTTTTGTAGCTAGTCTTAACGTAGTAACTTTTTGACCAGATGAGGTAAATCTTACTTCCGGATCTGCGCCTAAATGGCCTGCTAAAATTAATGTATTCACAAGCATTCTCCTTAGAATCAGTTTATATTTAAGTTAACTAGAATAAGGAAAATCTTCAAGATAAAACCCCTGCATATAGGGAAGTTACGGGTAAAACCTGACCCCCTAACCCCGATTCAAATTCTATGCATCAGCGATCAAATATCTCTTTCTTTAAAAGATATGCTTGCCCGACTGAATGTAATTTTAAAGTTTTATTTTAGGAAAGGAGTTCCATAATCCTTTAGGCTTAATCACTACACTAATTCTAAAAGGGGGATATGGAACTTACCAAATAGGGCAATTTGATGAAGATCATAGGTAAAGAACAATATTTTCCATTCAGGGAAATGAGCCGTTATGAAAATATTTGAATTTTGTCAGGGGTGAGGATATAATTTAAGAGTTATGATCTAAAACTTTCTATTAATACTTTAGCTCTATTAGCTTGTATAAAATCGGGTTTTAGTGCTAAGGCTTGAATAAAATCTGCAAGAGCTTTTGCTCTGTTTTCTAAAGCTAGATAAGCTCTTCCTCGATTATAGTAAGCAAGAGCATAGTTAGGTTTTGATGTAATAGCTGCATTAAAATCGACAATCGCTGCTTGATA